>Ga0185299_10001174_pt1 | contig 55076 bp, 54 predicted proteins | sample PaiPotPPA55metaG_FD_128002 | JGI IMG/M metagenome (GOLD analysis project Ga0185299, IMG submission 128002) | Iron sulfur acid spring bacterial and archeal communities from Banff, Canada, to study Microbial Dark Matter (Phase II) - Paint Pots PPA... ... | reverse complement strand
CGTTACATCAACGCCTACTCTGCCAATGCTCGCCCGATCCAGTGGAAATACTCTGACTCCAGACGCCGCCTGCGCACTAACGAATTCACTGCGACAGTCCACTAGTCGCTATCTCGAAAGCCTCGCCGGGCGCTGCGTAAAAAATTAAACGACGCCAGGAAGTCAGCGCCGTGAAGTAAGTCAATTCTCTTGAAAGACGCCGCGAAATCCAACATCGCCACCGCCGAACTCCGAATCAGTCCCAAATGAAGACCGTCAGAATGCTTGAGTAATCGTCTGTCCACACGCGCGAACGCAGATCACCCTTCAAGGAATTCCAGCGGAGGTCGCCAACTAGTTTGCCGAGATCGTCTTTGTTGCGAGCCATCACGACCCACCGGGAGGGGAGCTTGCCTGCCTGTATGTCGGTCGTGTCGTTCTCGACCATAGCGACTAGGCCAGCGTCACTTGCGACGCTGCCGAGCACCTTTTGAAGATCGAGGTAGCGACTAGAGATATGGAATACGAGGATGCCGTGGTCAACCAGCTTCGATAAGTAGAGCTGAACAGCCTCGCGTGTGAGAAGGTGGACGGGGACCGCATCCGCGCTGAAAGCATCCAGAACCAACATGCCGTAGAGGCGATCGGGTACGTTCTTGAGGGAAATCCTGGCATCGCCGAGCACGACGCGCACCGCCGGCGAGCAATCCCTTAGAAACGTGAAATAGCGCGGATCGCGAGCGATTCGCTCGACGAGCGGGTCGATCTCGTAGAAAGTGAATTCCTCACCGGGAGCCGCGTAACAGGCCATGGCGCCGGCGCCAAGCCCTACGACAGCAACCCTTCTCAATTTCTCAGAGCCCGAGAAGGCCTCGAAGACTTGGCCAACCGGACCTGAGCGGGCGTAGTAAGAGAGAGGTTCACGATTTCGTTCGGGAGCGAGGCTTTGGATGCCGTGCATCGTCTTGCCGTCGAAAAGGATGCGGTATTGGCCTGTCTCATTGTTGGAGATGTGGTAGATGCCGTAGAAACTGCGCTGCGTGTAGAGGATGTTTTGGTACGCCCCGGTGTAGAAAGTGCCTGCAATTAAGAGCGCTGCGAGGCCCAGAGCGAAGCGAATGGGGCGTTTCGCGAAGCTAAGACAGAGGAGCACGGAAGGGCCAAAGGCAAGAAGATGAAGAGCTGTTCCCGGTTCGAGGCCTAATCTGTTCAGCGAGCGAATGACTGCGATGATCAACGCGCCAATCGCAAGTGGGAGGCTGACATCGAGCCAATTCAGGCGTTGCCCTTTTGCTTCGGGTAGCATCAGTTTCCGCAGGAGTGCGGCGAAGATCAGCGCCAGAGGAAATTCTAGGATGGTGCTGAAGATCACCGGTGCGACTACGGCGTTGAACAGTCCGCCCAGGACCCCACCAAGCGCTATCCACAGATAAAAGCTGGTGAGGTGCTCGGTCGCAGGCCTCCTATTGGCCAGCTCGCCGTGACAGGCCACGGCAATTACGAAAAGCGTCATTAGACTCACGGCGATTTCGAGGAATAGCGGCCAGCTCGCTTTGATGAGGAGAGGAATGATTCCGGCCAAAATCACAACGGGCATGCGTTCGGCGAACTGGGAATGAGAGATCAGCGGTTTTTTTGCAAAAACGAGAATGAAGCTCAGGAGATAGGTGGCGAGAGGCAAGATCCAGAACATCGGAATCGGTGGGATTTCACTGGTGAGGACAGTCGTCACCCCAAGCATAAGGCTTGAGGGAACGAATGCCAGGGCGAGCCAGCACAACCGCACACGGAGTGACGGAGCGGAAGCGTGCTCCTCGGCGTCAGGCTGCAGCTCACTTGGATTTTGTGCCCGAGGTGCGCGCCACAACGTGCCCGCGCAAACGCCTATGAGGAGAACAAGAATCGCGTAGCCGTATTCCCACAAGCGGCCCTGCTCCGCGAGACGAAATCGCGGCTCGATTAGAATGGGATAACACAACAGGCCCACCATGCTTCCGAAATTGCTCGCGGCATACAGGAAATAGGGGTCTTTGGAAAGCGGGTGACCGATGGCGGCGAACCACTTCTGGAGCATCGGCGCGACGGTTGACAGGACGAAAAACGGCAGTCCGATGACGATCGTTAGGATCATGAGCAGCCACGGAACGGGATTTTGCTCAACTGGCGGCACACGCCCCGCCGGAATACTGAAAGGAAGAATTATTAGCGGCGCGGCTGCCAGTCCCACGCACGCCAATACCTGCCACCGGAAGTTCGTCCGGCGCGTCATCACGTTAGTGTACGTGTAGCCCGCGAGCAGCATCGCCTGATAAAAGAGCATGCAGGTTGTCCAGATCGCCGTCGTGCCACCCAGAATCGGCAAGGTCATCTTCGCGAACATCGGCTCCATCAGAAACAGCAGCGCGGCACTCATGAACAGAGTGAGAGAGAACAGCGCAACGGACATCGAGGCTCGTCGTGAGACCGCAACAACATGCGAGGTAGCCACGTTTCTCAGAAACCTCCGGGATTCGCGACCGATTGCAAGCGAGATGGTGTTACACGCTACACCAAGACTGAAAAGCCCTACTAGTTAAGAAATTGTTCGCGGCGTGTAGCCTTCCCGAGGACTGGCATCATGCCACGCCGATGGTAGCGGCGGCGCCTTCCTCCGCTGTATGAATCGAAGCAACTTCGCTCTCCTGATGCGGCCCGGCCGTGCCGATAGAATTCGCATCCTTGCTGGCATCAAGCTTCCCATTGACGTCAAGAAATCGATTATTGATCGCCCAGATAATTCCGGGGTTATTACGAGAGGGCGAGGCGCTTCCAAAGAGGGGCTTAAAGGCCTGTCCTGGGTGAAGCGCGGGAACGGCTTACTTGATTTCCGTTCAGAGGCATGTAACCTTTGCCCGAACTAGCAGATGAGCGGACGGCATTCCAATCGATCGATTACAAGTCTCGGCCTGCTGGCAGCCGCTGCGACGCCGATCCTGTACTTCGCCACTCAGATCGCGGCCGCGCCCTTTTATCCGGGATACAGCTTTTCCCAGCAGTCGGCGAGCATGCTCGGTACTCACTTCTCGCGGCGCCCGTGGATCTTCAATGCGGGAGAAATGCTTACCGGATTTGCTGCACTCGGCGCAGCTCTAGGCCTGTGTCGATTTTTTCGTAGGAAAACTAATTTTCTGCTCAGTTGGCTGATTGGTCTTTCGGTCGCATGCACGGGTATCATGACTCTAAAGGCGGGCATGTTCCCCATGCCAGATCCTCGACATAATTCGTGGGATTTCTTGCAGAACCTTACGCTCATCACACCGCATCTGATGCTGATCGGACTCTGGAAACGGAGTCACAGCTCGGGTTTGCGAACATATCTCATATTCTCGGTTACGTTCTTGTTTCTTCTCGGTCCATTGGTTTCACGCTTCGGACGGGGCACCCTCCAGCGGCTTATTGCTGTGGGGACATTGGTTCCCGTCGGGGTCATCGGCTTTTTCTTCTGGCGAGAACTACTTAGGAAATCGTCGGGGCGGCCGAATTCAATGTCGGCGTCCCGGCCATTCACCCCGGAATAGGCCCCTGAAATTCCTGGAAATGCCCTGACCAGGAACTGTCGCGTCGGTCAAATTTTCATATCCACAAAATCAATTTTGGTTTGTATCGCAGTCGCCCGCGAACTCGACGCGATTCCGACCAGGGATTCCCTAGGTATGACTGAGCCTTACGTCTGGAGCCAAAGTCAAATTCGTGGACCTGCACCAGCGTTTGACAAATGGATACGGTTTACGCGATGCCTAATCCTGACGGCCAGAAGGCCAGGGAGAGGGTCGGAGGGTCGATGTGGAGCTTCCTCGTGTGCGAAATCGAAAAACGATGATAATGACCGATATTTTATGGCCGCTGATCGCCCAAGTGATACATCGCGACTCTCAACTATTGATCTCTCCCTATACGCTCTTCGGCCTCCGCAACGGCCGCGTAAGGAAGTGCTGAAGGAATCCAGCTCCCTCTTTCCTGTATTTGTCAGAACCCGCTACTAAAAATGCCTCACAGACCTGCGCTACGCTTCGACCTTCAGTGGCAGCGATAGCCTCAAGCGTCTTTTTAAGATCCGACCTCACTCGAAATGAGAGCCTCGTGTCTTTCCTCATGAGGAGCGAGATTTTAGCATTCTTCCGTATTGGTTCATAAACTCACAACTTCTTGACATCCAGTGTCAGACAATGACATCATATGGGTGTCAGTAAGGAGGAGCGATGAGAGGACGAGAGAGCACATATCGGTTAAACGCAAGGCTGGCCAGAGCCACTTGGGGCGAACTTTCGACAACCGCCGTCCGAGGCCTAAGAAGCCTGACAGAGGAATACGGCTTGTCGGTCGCAGCCGGCGATCTCCAATTCCTAGAAGGCCGGTGGTACATAACGCACGCAGGGCTGATTGGAATTGCTCGACGTAAGCGTTGCTGTGCCATCAGGTCTTGCTTAGTCGAACGCCTCTGTGACCCGCTCGCAGCCCGCTGGATCTTCAAAGCTACCGTTTACAGATCTATGAAATCCCATGGCTTCGTTGGCTTCGGAGACGCCGATCCATCAAATGTGTCCGTTGGCGTCCGTGGCGCTGAGATGCGCGTAGCGGAAACCCGGGCTGTCAATCGAGCCTTGCGCAAGGCATACGGCATCGGATTGTGCTCCGTTGAGGAACTAGGTTGCTCGTCTAGAACTCCGAAACCCTACCCGGAATCTGCGCATAGAAATGAACACCACAACGGAAACCGCGCGAACAGCAGTCAGCCGCTGTTGCGGGATCAGCTTTCGTTGTTAATCCGCCAGTACAACCTTGACTCGGCCCTTGTCAAGGCTTACGCCGCAGACTTCTGCGGGACGCAAACTCTCAGCGGCGCCAGCCGCGATCTGGTCCAGTCTTTCATTTCTCACTTGGCATTATCGGCCAAGGAAAACCGAGACACCCTAGTCTGCAAACTCAATTCCTATTCCCAGCCGCAGGAGGATAGGCCATGAGACGGCACATTCCGGGGCTTCATTCGTTGCAGCAAGATCCTGGGAGCAATCTCGATGGATTGCTTCTGGTCCGCGTGGAAAGAGCTGCATACCGGTGGCATCGGCAGAAGTTCTTTCTGGAGCTGCGATTCATCATTTTGGAGCCAGAAGCCGTCGCTTCGCGCTCATTCGTTGGCCGGCTGTACTTCACCGATCGTGCGCTTTGGAAGCTCAATTGGTTTCTTCGCGACTTCGGCTACGACGCTGAACTGCTCAGCCGCGACCAAGTGGATGAAAAATCTCTGCTGAATCTGCAAGGGATTGTCCGTACCTCCCACACCACCATGAACGGCCGTTCGTATCAGAATCTCGATGCATTCGCGCCCACCGGAGAGTGGGAGACCCTCTCCTGCGCGTCGACCAGATCTACCGACAGCCAGGGAGACGCTGGTGGCCTATAGCTTCACGCAAGTCAGCAACTATCTTCGATGCCCTCGCAGCTATCGCCATCGCTACCTCGACGGCTGGAAGGAAAAGGAAACCCGCGCGGCCATGGTTTTCGGCCGTTGCTTTGAGAACGCCCTGGGAGCGTACTTTCGTGGAGAGGATTGCGGCGCGGCACTGTTCCAGGAATGGGGCGCTTATCGCGATGCTGCGTTCGAATACAAGAAAGGCGATACCTGGGACCGCCTGGTGCACCAGGGACTCCATTTGCTCGAGCGATTCGCGCGGGACAATCGTGTTTGTATCCATAGTCCGAAGACGAATCTTCAGATCAAGATCCTTCAAACCCTTACCGGCGGGAGCGAGTTTGTCTCTTATCTAGATGCCATCGGCGAAGTTGACGGAGTACGCTGCGTGATCGACTGGAAGACTACAACGAGTCGCTACCCACAGGATCCCGAAGGTTTGCTTTCGCTCGATCCTCAACTGATCTGCTATTCATGGATCAGCGGAATCTCCGAGGTAGCGATGGTTGTGTTCGTGCGAAAGCATGCTCCGGAGATCCAATATTTGAGGGCTTCGATCTCGGAAGAGCAGCGCCGGGAATTTGGTCGACTCGTAGAGACAACTATAAACCAGATCGAAGCGGGCCACTTCAATCCGCACAGCGGCGTTCGCTTTCCTCAAAACGGGTGCGTGAGTTGCTCCTATCTGGGCCTGTGTCTGAAGAACGAGCAGTTGGTAGCAGCCAACCTCATCCGCAAAGCAGGAGCGAGCGACCTTGATTGGCTTGACGAGCTTGTGGATTAACGGACGGTCAGCGGTGTCACCGGAACTCAACCATCGCCGGGCTGTGTTCGTCCTCGGGAGGATCGATGAGATCCTGACCTGGGAAAAGACCAAGGAGCAAGAGCGAGACGTGCGGTTTGTGGAGCTCGGGGAATATCTGTGTGAGGTTCGGGCCAAACAGTATTGGAGAATGGAAAGGCTGAGCTCATTTGACGACTTCCTGGCCAAGCGATTCCCGGAATCCCGCCGAAAGGCGTATTACTTGATGGCGATTCACGAAAACCTAACGCAGATTCCCAAGCAGCAGCTACGGGAAGTGGGCTGGAGCAAAGCCGTGGAACTGGTCAAGATAGCCCGGAGGGACGGAGAAGGCTTTGACCGTGCAACCTGGTTGCACAAGGCCAGCGAGATGCCTAAGGAGGGCTTCAAAGTCGAGGTCGAGCGGCACCTCACGGGGAAAGAGACAGAACCTTGGGAGATTATGTACTTCAAGCTCTACAAGAGTCAGTTGCCCGTCGTCGAGAAAGCCATCGAAACAGCGGGTCTCATACTCGGCAGCGATAAGTCTCGGGGGTATTGTTTGGAAATGATCTGTGCTGATTTTCTTGCCGGAGCGAACGTTCGAGAGGGCGAATCCTAGGACGCAGTGCAGCGATTTTACCAGAAGCGGCCCCGTTTGAAGCTCGGCATCGAGGAATACAATTCACTTCGCCTACGAGTGCTCGAACGAGATGGGTGGCGGTGTCAAGATTGTGGATCGTCTAAGGACCTACACGTGCATCACCTAGTTAAGCGAAGCAAACTTGGCGACGATGCACTGGACAACCTGATCGCATTGTGCGCCGGTTGCCACAGGGAGCGGCACGATTGTGATTTCAGATTCAAGTAGCCCATCCCGTGTGGTTCTGCAAAGGGCTTCAGCTCTCTGTGAGTCACTTCGCGAGGCACGAAGTCTTTTTTTTTGTTGTGTTCTGGGCATCAGTTTCCTTTCAGCTTCTTGTCATCGAGATTTTGGGCAGACACCGCTCAAGTGGTTTAGGATCCTTTTCTCACGCTATGGAAGGACGCTGATCCCGACATCCTCATCCTGAAGCAGGCCAAGGCGGCGTACGTAAAGTCGCAGTAGCCAACCTTCGCTAGACGTAACCTCCGGAACGTCAACTGGCGCTTCGCGGCCGAGTTGAGTTCCGAAAATGCTTGACTTGGATACGATCGGGGGTGCCGCTACATGGCCATTGTGGAGGCGGGGGGCATCAGGTCCCAGACCCGCCAAAATTCCTGCATTTCGGTCGGCGTCCCCAGGGAGACGCGGATGTACCTTTCCAGGACAGGATATTCGGGACCGATGAGGATGTTGTGTTTTTTGAAGTGCTCAACGACCTCGTAGGATGGGCGCATGGGATTCACCATTAGGAAATTGGTTTGGGAATCGATGGCACGGAGCATGCGTGCATTGACCTGGTTGAGGAATTCCTGGCGGTCGTCGGTGTTGCTCTTTACCGTGAAACGACGAACCTCCGAGGGCGAGGACCTGGCCGTTGGGTAGAATAGTGGCGTTCATTTCGATGCGCGGCTGAGACATCGAAGGACCGTAAGTCCACTTGGGCGCGGAAGCAGAGAGGTCGATGATTTCCGTTGTGGCAGTAGAAGGGTTCCCGCCCCCCAGAATCATGATCTTGGGTGCGTAATTGTTAGCGGGTGTCAGAGGGAGAAGGACCGACGACCCATAAGTACGTGTGACGCTGTAATTGGTAAATGCGACGTTGGTAGTCCACGAGTGCGTCGAGGGATCGAAGAGACTGGAGCCTGTGGTCGACCCGGAGTAAAAGACCTTCCCGTTAGGGAGTTGGTGCATACGTGGGTAAAGCGGCGGGGTCCAAGGAGCGGAGAAAGCAGCGCTCCAGCCAGAGCCGGCGCTGTAAAACTCGACAAAGGTGTTGGTGCTGCCGTTTTCGTTGAGGCCAGAGAAAATCATGACGCGGCCGTCGCCCAGAACGGTGCTGGTGGGATACCACCGGCCGTGGGCCATGGACTGTTGGCTGGTGAAGGTATTGGTGGCAGGATCGTAGGTGGAGGTGCGCAATTCGCCGTGGAACGGGTCGTACTGGAGAGTGCCGCCCATGACGTAGGGGCGACCGTCGGGAAGAACGATCATGCCGTTGCAAAACATGTCCCATGTCACTGGCTGCGTGGAAATGGTGCCCGTTTGAGGATCCCAAAGGGCAGCCTGAAAATTCGTGTTGCCCGCTACGTTGCCCGAGCCGGACGCGATAAGGATTTTGCCGTTGTAGAGGAGAGCTGCGTGGACGGGATTAATGGGCATGGTGTAGGGCAAAGTCTGCCACTGGCCCTGGGTGGAGGACTGCGCCGACAGGACGGATGCGAGCCCAACAAAGACAAAAAACAAGAAAACGGCGGACACAAACAGACGGCTGGAGAGTCTGTTCATTGTGATCCTCTCGAATTATGGGGGACTGAGGAAGTCTGGCGTGTTGCAGTGCAGGCGAGCTACCAAGGTAGCGAAGTTGGCTAGTTGTATGTTATTTAAAATATGATAGTTATAATGACTATGAAGCGCGAATCCTGAAGTTAGGAAATTTTCGGCAAATCTGTGCAAGCGAAGGGCGAACTAGAGAAATCTTGTCGTGGTGTTCTTGCGACGGAATGCGATTCATCCATGGCATTCAATCGTAAATTAGGCGTTGCGAGTAGGGCCGGAGTTCGAACCGCTCACGTCCGCCGCATTCAAAATACTCCCTGGAAGTTGGTGCGCGTTTTGGTGTTGCGCGATGGCATCGAGGGCCACTCGCTTCGTATATGGGAATAGCATTCCGCTTTTATTGACGATTCCTCTTCCAGTCCAGAAGAAATTGACGGCTGTTGCTGCGCAAAGATCACTTCGGCGAAGACAACGACGGCGCTATCGAAGCAGCGGTTTCAGGATTGACCCCCAAGGTACGGCAAAACAGCCACGGCAGATCGCTGCAGACTAGCAAAGCTGACGCGGAACGCGTTTTTGCGGCACCAGGTAAGGAATGCGGGATACCGAGTTTGAAAGTGCCGAGGGCGGGAGGACTGGTCTATTGCGCGAGACGGGTGGGCATGGGACACGCACCAAATCAGGGGCATCGCAGAGTGTGGGCCCGGCTGTGCTTCCGGGGAGTGCGCACGTCCAAGGCACGGGTGCTGTGGCTGATGTGTGTAGCGCAGTCGTTGGCGCCGTCGGCCTTCTCCCGAAGCCCGAGAATCCGCACGGCCAGCGAAGGAGCCCTTTCGATCCCAATTTAACTTGACTGCAACACGGCGATGAGATGAGAGTAACCTTAAAGCCGATGCCGTGGAAAATTGTTATACCCTGGAAAATTATTGACCGGTTGCTGTTGCCAGCGATTTTTTTCTTAAGCTCGTTCGTGGCTGTTCTTACGTTCTGGCAGCTGTTGCTTGGCCATCGGCACGTTGAGATCCAGGCGGTTACGGATGACCAGGCTTCGTTTGTGAAATCCAAGCTGGAATCAGAACTGAGGGCGCGAATCTTGCCGTTAGAGCGACTGGCGGGTCGGTGGCAGGTGCTCGGCAACGATCGAGAGAAAAAGTCCGCGGCAGAACTCATGATGAGCGGCTATCCCGCCTATCAGGCCGTCGAATGGGTGGATCCGACGCTCTTTGTGCGTTGGGTCACACCCAGCAGCGATGAGGCTGACTTGGGCGTCGACTTAAGCGCAGATGCAAGCCAGCGGGCCGCCTTCCAAGCTGCTGAGCAGAACAGACATGTGATCGTTATCCGTCCGGTCAACTTGCTACAGGGGGGCAGGGGTCTCCTTGTTTGCGTGCCGGTCTACACGCCCCAAAAGCTCGGCGGCTTTTTGGTGGGGGTGTTCCGTTATCAGGAGCTCATTTCCTCGATCCTGCGGGATGTAGCACGCGGCTACTGGGTGGCCGTGTACGATGGCGATGAGCAAATCTACGGGGAAGGAGTGAGTCTAGCGCCGCGGGACGCTGTGTGGGCCAGCACAGCCTACGTACATTCTGGTGACCTTACCTGGCGCGCGCAAGTTTGGCCGAAGCCGGGGACAGTTACGTATGCCCTGTCAATTCTGCCAAAGGTAGCCTTCGTCGGCGGCATTCTGTTGTCCGCCCTTCTGGCGTTCACTGTCTATTCGGCGGAAACGGCGAGGCTCCATGCCAGGGAGACGATTGCCGCGAATAGGGAACTCAAATCAGAAATTACCGGGCGAAAGCGCGCTGAGGACGCATTGCGCCACGCCCAAAAGATGGAGGTGGTGGGCCGCTTGGCAGGCGGCATAGCCCACGACTTCAATAATCTGCTGACGGTCATCCGTGGCCACGCAGCGCTTTCGATAAACAGAGTCGGGTCTGACGGTGCGCTGCTTCGCGAACTGAATGAGGTTCTGAAGTCCACGGACAGAGCTTCGGCGTTGACGAGACGCCTCTTGGCCTTCAGCCGCAAGCAAGTGCTGCAACTGCGGGTGTTGGATCTCAACGCGCTTGTCGGTCAGGTTAGTGAGTTGCTACCGCCCGTGCTTGGCGAGAACATCGAATTGGTCCTGGATCTCGATCCCGATTTGGGACACGTCAAGGCCGACTCGGCCCAGATGGAGCAAGCCATCATGAATCTCGTATTTAACGCGCGAGACGCCATGCCCCACGGCGGCGAGTTGAAGATTCAAACCATGAATGCTGATCTAGACGAAGCCTGGGTGCGGCGTCACGAAGGGGCTCAAGCGGGTCCACACGTGATTTTAGCGGTGTGTGACACTGGGCACGGCATGACCGACGAGATCCTAGCGCATCTCTTTGAGCCCTTTTTCACCACCAAGGATATGGACAAAGGCACCGGGCTCGGCCTCGCAACAGTTTATGGAACGTTGAGGCAGAGTGGGGGATTCGTCTCGGTCTCCAGTAAGATCGGTGAAGGTACGACATTTCAAATTTATCTGCCGCGTGTTGAAGAAGCGATTGACGTTGTCGAGGTTCCTATCATCGTGCCGCAACGCCTGCAGGGTGCCGAAACAATTCTCGTTGTCGAAGATGACGATGCGGTTCGTCGCATGACCCGTGAGTTCTTGAAGATCAAGGGATACACCGTCATTGAGGCTCGCGGAGCGACGGAAGCGATTCAGGTCATGGAGAATCGTGGAGACCAGATCGATTTAGTGGTAACGGACGTACTTATGCCTGGTATGAAGGGGCGCGAACTCGTTGAGCGGCTGGACGAACTGCGGTCGGACTTGAAGGTCCTCTATATGTCGGCCTATACGGAGGATGCGGCGATCAATATCGGGGTGCTAAGTCCGGGAACGGAGTTCATAGAGAAACCGTTCAGCCCGGATGAGCTTGCGGCCAGAGTGCGTCAAGTCCTGGGCGCGCACCGAAGAGCCACCATGCCAGCCAAGGGCAACTGTAGAGCCGGGGCATAAGGCGGATCAGTATAAGCAGTGGTTTCGGCGGCGTCTGGCTCACGATGAAGGCCGAAAACCTACGCGGCAAATTCGAGTCAACGAGGTAGCGCGCGAAAGTTGGTCAGTGTCTGCGCTGGCATTGGCTGAGGCTGTACTCCATCGCCTCGCTCCGCTCGTCCACTGGCCTCGGTCAGAAAAGTCTGCACCAAAAGCCCGTGCGGCCCTCCATCGGAAACTCCTGCGATTGGGCTGAACCGACGTGCGGCACTGAGCGCGGAACCATTAAGGCCCGGGGTACCGGCTTCAGTTCGCAGTTTCACTTAGCGAGGACTGCGGATGCTTCCTCCACGTTTTTTGGCCCACCCCGCCCCGGTGGAGCACCCGCCGTACCCTCCCTCGGCGTGCTAGCGCGTCTTACTCCTCACCGTGTGAATGGTGCGGTGGGGGTTTGTTGTCTCGGATTGATTCCTGCCGCGCCCAGCGCCGTTTGCGGCTAAAATCGAAAACCAGAACTCCTGATGTATTCGAATAGAAGGACGTTAATCGCCCTCTGCCGGTCGAGGAGAACTAACCCTCTGGGACACGATCTCTTCCCACCCCGAGCCGCAGAGAGCAGCAAGCAGATAAAAGACAGCCGCCAACAGGAGCAGGGCTTTTAGCCCAATCATGAACGAAACATTCTGGGCGAGCCCACCGACGACCGCACCGACGATGTTGCTTCCGAAAGAGCCCGACTTGTCTTCGCAGCGGCGAAACGATTCTGTGAATATGACACCTGCGCAAAAAATGGGGAAACCATAGGCGGCTGCCAGAAGCATACCGACGACCCGGGAACCGAATGGCAACTCCGTCCATGGGACCACATAGATCGCGATCAAGCACACAATCAACGCCACGTAGTACATCACTAATCGCTCGGGCTTTTGCCACTCGACCCAGAAATTCGCGGCGACTAACGTGATAAGGATCGCAGACAGCGCGACGCAGTTCACCCACCAGGTTGCGCCAAAATACAAGGCCAGGCGGCTAACCATCTGCGTTTCCAGCAGCAGAAACCCCGCTCCTAGAAAGAAAAAGTTCCACGTCGAGATTTTCGCAACAGCAAACTTCCTGCGCGTCATGAGCAAGGCCATGGCAAACAAGATCAGCGAAATCGCCAAATAGGCGCGGGGGATGGAATGTCCGCGGTGATAGACGTAAGGCCAGTCGTCCGTAACTGCCGCGGGCGGTGCGGTGTTGGGAGAGAACGGGGGAGGGTTTGCTGCCACAAACGCGGCGAGCTCCGGCCGTGCCGCTCTCTGCCATAAGGCGGAGTCGTTGGCGGCCAAAAATTCCGTCGCCGGCAGCGTCGCAGCCGATGTGATCAGGGGGGCGGCGAACACAACGGGGGGCCGTCCGAAAAGATGATCGAACGTCGAATAGAACCGATCGCCCATCCAAGCCCAGGCGCCGTGCACCTCAAACTTCAGGATGAGAACACCGGTCGGCTTCAACAGGCCTTTCGCCTCTCGAAACGCCTCCTCGGTGTACACATAGTTGTCGAGTCGCATGTTGCTGTAACTCGAGGACTGTGTGTGTGAATCAAGCAGGCCGAAAATGACGACGTCGTACTTCACGCTGGCCCGGCGAAGATAGTTGCGCGCATCGTTCAATATCAAGTGAACCCGCGGCGAATTGTAGGGATGGTCGGGGTGGAGAGCTTTGCCCAAGGCGTAGATCACTGGGTCGATTTCAACGGCGTCAACCTCGCCCGCCCCATTTCGGAGGGCCGCAGCGGCATCATTGCCAGCCCCGGCGCCGATGATCAGAACCCGATCCCGACGCTCGACAAAACGAAACGGCGCATCGTATGAGCTGTTCGGATACTCCCGCTTTGCATCCGGGTGCCTGCTCAGAAACTCCGGCGTTAGGTTAGCGATTGACATGTATCCGACGTTGTTGACGAGAATGTTGTATCGCTGCTCGCCCTCATCGTCCACCTGCAGCTTCTGGTAGGGAGACCAGTAGGTTTTTGAGCCGCCCGAATATGCATAGTGCAGAAGCAAGAGGCTGGCGGCGAACAGTAACAGCCCGCCCAAGCTGAAACGCTTCGAGCGATCACGAATCAAGATCAGAACAAGAAAGGCTACTCCCAACCAAATCACCGGAGATGTGCGAAGCGCGGCGAGGACCGCAAAGAACCAGATGCCCGCGAGACTGCCTGCGAGGTTCGAGGTATAAGCGCTGATTGGATTTTTTGCGGCGTCCAGGTACGTGCCAACCCACTGGCCGAGCGGAATCATTGTCGATACCACCAGGTATATTAAGCCAGTCGCAACCACTGCGGACGCGACGAACGGTATCAACGGTGATTCGCCGGGCAACTCTGGGAAAGCAGACCACAATTGAGCGTCGTTTGAGTATGAAAGGGCCGATGACACCCCCTCCAAAATCCTCTTCCACTGAGGCACCGGAAGTTCAACGAAAATAATGAGAAATGCGATCGCCCCCGCGTCGAAGAGTTGACCTTTCTTCCGCCCCGCTCGGTAACAACCGAGACCGAACCCTAAAAAGCACGCGATCAAAGCAAGATTCTGAAAGTACGCGAAGACCCGAATCTCTGTGCCGATCCACCGGATCAGCAGAATCTCAATGTAGAGAGCTGCGAAACTAACCAGGAACAACGGCAAGAGAATCCTGTCGCCGGGTTCGCTTTTCACAGAAAAGAAATCGAGAAACGCTTGCATGCCATTGTGACGCGTTGGGTCTAACGAGAGAGAAGAACGCTCGGCATTCAAATCGGGTTTAGAGTCAGAATCCACTGTTTCGATTTTTGGCGCGCGCATTCTATCCTTCCACCGCCTAAACCCAACGATTTGGGTGATGTCCTAGTTGATTTTAAACTAGGAATTAAGCGGTCGAGATCTGTATGTCTAATGAGTACTCAAACTGCGCCAGCGGATACGTGCGACTTTTCGTATCCACGAGAGCGGCCAACTGATCTTCGTAGTCGCGGTCAGAGGATGATCTAGCAAGGAAAAAGAGCACGAAGGCAAGCGCCCGAGCATTCAACGTCCGCGTGAGACCTGCCTCGCCGTCAGGTCAATCTCTGGAGGTTCGTGCCTCGGCTTCACGCAAAGCTCGAGCAGCCATGTCCAGACTAAAAGCAGCAAAGGAGCACACTATTGCCTCGAAACCTCCAGGCAACGCCTAGAATGCCGGCTAAATCTTAAACGCGCGCCGAATTGGGCCGGGGCAATCGACGGGCGTCCTACGTCGGAGTACAACTTCGCGAACTGCGGCGACATCTCCTTCAGAATCATCGAATTTTAAGCTTCAAGTCAGGAAACGACGTGACGATAGCGCGTGTCGACCGCACCTTGGAACCTTGCTCGCTTCCTCAATCCAAAACAAATTCGGTACTGCCTTGCCATCTCAATGCAACTCCGGCCCTAAGTCAAGCTGTAACCAAAATCGTTCTTTCGATGTCCTGCGCTCCCCGGAGAAGCGGGCTTGTCCGGAATACATTGAGGGATTACCATCATGTTCAAATGCGTGGTGTCGTCCGAGCACGTATGCCCGGGGGCTTCTACTTCTTTGTCGTAGTGGCGTGTCTACTCTCTGCCCTTGCGATTTACTATTTTTTTGTCGCCAGTGGTTCTTGGAGACTGCCGCAAGGGAATCGGCCCAAAGTTCTTGAAAGGGCGCAGCTGAACGTGAAGGTTTGGGCCGACAAGCAAACGGGCTTCTACTATTGCGCAGGTAGTCATCTGTATGGTCACACGCAGTCGGGACAGTACATGAGTCAAGGAGAGGCGCGGCAAGATGGGTTCACTGCGGCGATGAACGAGCCTTGTCGATAGAACCGGTCGGGAACAAAGCAAGTTCGCTCTCTGAATCCGACATGCTATCTGAAGACGGTCAGACCGAGAGCGGGCCCGAATTTATCGACGCACCATGGCAGGGGAAGCATAGCATCCGATGCTGCTGCCGGCCGAGGTTGAAAGCCTCTGAAGACTGAAAGAACCGCGCGACGAACCGTTTACCCCTTGCGGGAAATTTTTAGCGAATGACTGGTGCGCACGCTTGAAGTACAATGAGTCCCCCGCTCTAAATCCGCCCGTTCGAATGCTGGTGCGTTTAGGGTTGCCAATGAACGAGTATCGCTTCGGAGCGACTCAGACGAATCTCTTCCTGCGCCACGAAACCTTGGCTGTACCAATCTCGCAGATTGGTTGTCGTAGGTGTTCCGGTAGGACGACATACGTAGCGTGGGCTAACGCCAGTGCCGCGGATGACGAAAAACAAGAGGCCGCTGCTCTGCTCACCCTCTTCGTCGAGTGGGATCATCCCAAGCACACCGCTGTAGGTTACGGCGGCATGACATTGGAAGAACTTAGAAAGCGAGTCGGGCGTAGTGCCAGGGCAGCCGGGGCTTAATCCGCTCGCGACAAGCCAACGAGACTCTGCGAGAGAAGCGGTGACGAGCCTCGAACGGCCTTGCCGAATGTGCGGCACGGATATAAAGCCACGCACTGAACTAAGTATTCGGAATCATAGACGACGGACTTAAGTCAAGAAAGTTAACGTACCGGAGCGATCTCGAGCTTGTCTCCAACCTTCGTTCCTGAGCGGTATATAGTGTGCGGAGGGAGCTCAAGCACACTTGCCGCTTTCAGAGACACTTTCGAGATTCGAAAAGGCCGGACATGCTCTTCTACATGTACGACCTGTTTTTCTTTGCCGAGGAAAATGAGATCGATTGGGAACAGCATTCCAATCGTGTGCACCCCTTGAGAGGGAACAATCCACAACCCTCGACCGAGCTGCGCCCATCGTTTCGTCTTTCCCAACAGCCCCACGAGACGCCGCAAATAACTATCTGCGACGCTAGCCTCGGTGGCCACAAACGTTTCCCGTGTCTTATTGTAGACATACACGGGAGGATTTCGGCCATTCGTTGACATGATTCTCCCCGTCCCCCAAAACGGGCGACTGTTTGCTGCGCAAATCTTGTACCGCGAATGCTCAGTCGAGAGCCTTCTTCTTTCGACGCCAAATGATAATGAACAAAACCACAACCGCCAGCACGCCAGCAATTATCCGAACCATCGATGCGTCCATCTTTCGTTCCTCCGTTTTTGGATAGCCAGCCTCAGTGTATGGGGCCAGCATTCTTTGCTACCTTTGTAAAAACTGTCGCATTATAGCGATCACTGCAGGGCCCAGAATCACAACCATTAGAGCGGGGAAAATAAAGAAAACCAGCACAGGAACCATTTTGACCGTCGTTTTCGCGGCCATTTCCTCAGCGCGCTGGCGGCGTTTCATCCGCAGTTCGTCCGAATGAACGCGCAGAGCCTGAGCAACACTGGTCCCAAACCGATCCGTCTGAATTAACATGGCCACAAGCGCTTTTATGTCGTCGAGGCCCGTTCGTTGCGAGAGTTCTCGCAGAGCTTCGAGCCTGGTTTTGCCCACCCGCATTTCAAGGTTCACGACCTGCAACTCCTCACTAAGTTCCGGGTGGGCGAAACGCAGCTCTTGAGAAACACGAGCCAGTGCCTGGTCCAAGCCAAGGCCCGCTTCAACGCAGATCACCAGCAGATCTAGTCCGTCGGGCAAAGCCAACCGGAGCCGGTGCTGGCGGGCCCGAATCCGCCACGTAAGCCATAGATCAGGCAATAGATAACCTAGCAGGAGGGCCGCTCCAAAAATCAGAAGAGGACTTAAGAGAAAGAGCCCAGTGAAGAAGACCAGCGCCACCAAGATAACGGGCATCAAGACTTTCACGCCTCGCATTGCCCACACCGCCTCGCTGCTGCGGTAGCCTGCGCGCACCATCAGGAGTTGCGTTTTCGAGGATTGTGACTTGGTTGACGACACCAACTTTCCGAGGGAAGCCAGAGTGTTCTGAACGCGCTCTTTCTGTTTTGCCGAGAACTCTGTTTCCTCGACTGGAACATCGGGGCTGAGCAAACGGGAAAGACGCCCGGCAATTTTCACCTTGCCCGGCACGAACGCGTAGAAGAGTGCCCCTACAATTCCCAGTGTCGTCAGAAACGTTAGTACTGTGATGGTCCAAAGCATTTCGATATTCCTAGTTGTCTTAAACCTCTATATTAATAATCTTCCAGAGCAGCACAGCCCCGACGAATTGCAGAACGGCCGCGATCCCCACGATCATTGGTCCAATGGGATCTTCATATAGCGGTTTCATGTACTGTGGATTTACAGCGCCCAACATGAACATCATAAATGGCGGTATAGCGAGCAAGATTCCCGCCGTCATTCGCCCTTGGGCCGTCCGCGTTTTCACTTCTCGATGAATGCGAAAGCGGTCCCGTATTACACGTGCCAGCCCATCCAGAATTTCGGCAAGATTTCCGCCCGTTTCCTTCTGAATGAGCAAAGCGGTCACAAAAAAGCGAGCGTCAATCAAAGGAACTCGGTCCGTGAGGTTTAACATTGCATCGCGCAAAGGGAGGCCAAAGTTCTGCTCCTCAAATACCGTCCGAAACTCGCCAGCAATGGGCTCGTCACACTCCTTGGTTATCATCTCCAGGCCGGTTGTAAAGGCGTGACCCGCGCGGACAGCTCGACCCAGTAGGTCCAGTGCTTCTGGAAAGTGTTCTTCAAATTGCCCCAACCTCCGTTTTCGCTTCCAGGCTACATAGGCAAACGGAGCTATCGCCAGAACGATTCCAACGCTCATGCTTATCAGAAAATTGTGACGAAAGTAGAGATCAGTGATGAGGAAAGACCCGAAACCCAAAACCGCGCTGATCAGCACAATTTTCGCCGGCCGCGTTTCTATCCCTGCCTGCACCACAAACTCCTTGAAGCGCATCGACCACGACCACCTCATCATCATTTGGTGAACCACGGGTATGCTGCTGAGAAGTTCGTCACGCACCAGCTTAACGCCCAAATCGATGTTGCCGCGCCGCTCCGCTTTGTGAACCGCATCCATCCGTTGACGGATGCGTTCCTGATTCTTGTCCGTCTCCAAAAATAACCAGATGATCGCAAAGAGACCGAGCACTACGAGAAACGTCAGTACCGATAGCAGAACTGCCATATCGACTCCTAAAAATTGCCTCTGAATTCGTCGCGTACACGCGAGACGCTATACGCATGTTTCGCCAAGTTATCGCTCGTCAGCGCTTCGCCGAAATGTCAAACATCGACATTGGAAATTGAATACCGCTGACAAGCAGGCGCTCTGCAAACTTGGGTCGAATCCCCGTGGGAGCGAACTCACCGAGAACTTCTCCATTCTCGCGGATCCCGCGTTTCTGGAAGACGAATATGTCTTGCATTGTTACGATGTCACCTTCCATCCCCGTGATCTCGGATACGGTGACAATCTTTCGCGTCCCGTCGCTCAGGCGACTCACCTGAACCACGACATCCAGCGCCGAAGCAATCTGCCGGCGAATCGCCTTTTCGGGAATATTCATTTTCGACATGGCCACCATGGTTTCCAGGCGGCTTAGCGCGTCCCGCGGAGTATTTGCGTGCACCGTCGTCAGTGACCCATCGTGACCCGTGTTCATCGCTTGCAACATATCCAGCGCTTCTTCACCACGCACCTCGCCCACGATAATTCGATCCGGGCGCATGCGTAGAGAGTTGATCACTAGTTGGCGCTGATGAATGGAACCCTTGCCTTCGATATTCGCGGGGCGCGTCTCCAAACGCACGACGTGCTCTTGGTGGAGCTGCAATTCGGCCGCGTCTTCAATCGTCACAATTCGCTCACGATCGGAGATGTAGGAAGACAGCACATTTAGAAACGTCGTCTTGCCGGCTCCAGTGCCGCCAGATACCAGTATGTTCAATCGCGCCTTCACACAACCGCGCAACAATTCGAGCATGGCTGGCGTCAAGCTCTTATTCGCGATCAGGTCATCGGCTCGCAGTGGATCTCGGCCGAACCGGCGTATTGAAAGACAGGGACCGTCTACGGCCAGCGGCGGGATAATCGCATTCACGCGCGAGCCGTCGGCCAGACGCGCATCCACCATGGGCGAGGACTCATCGATGCGACGACCGATCGCAGACACGATGCGGTCAATAATCGTCATCAGATGGGTATCATCGCGAAATTGTATTCCCGTCTGCTCAAGCATTCCCTTGCGCTCGATGTACACATGCTTGTGGCCATTGACGAGGATGTCCGAGATGGTGGGGTCGGCAAGGAGGGGTTCCAGCGGTCCGAGCCCGAACACCTCGTCCAGCACCTCTTGCGCCAGCCGCTCTCGTTCTTGCAAATTCATCGGGGTCGATTCCCCGACTACCAGTGCCTCGAGAATCTGCCCCACCTCGCGTCGAACGTCATCCCGGTTGATTTCAGTAAGGCGATCCAGATTCAGCTTTTGAATCAGCCTGCGGTGAATGGCGGATTTCACTGCTCCGAAATCCGTACGTGTAGCCGATGTCACAATAGGCGCCATGTTATTTCACCTTCGAGGGGAATGAGAACAACGAGCCCAGCGAACTCTTCTTGGCCGGGCTGTCTTCTATTCCGGCTAACTGTGCCGCAATTTGACGATAGCGGTTGCTCAGTACGTTGTTGTGATTCTGTTCTAACGGAGTGCCGAGATTAATGGACTCACTGGCTTTACGAAAATCGTTCGGAAGGCACGCGAAGATGGGGCGACTGATACTCTTCTGAACGCTCTTCAAAACCTCTTCGTCGCCCCGGTGCCATCGGTTTATGATGACCCGGGCTCGCTCGTGCTCGATTCCCAATCCCTTCAGTGCCAACAGCCGCCGTTCCAGCGTCCACAACGCGGGCACGTTAGCCTCCGCCACGATCAGGACCATTCGAGCCATCCGCAAAATTGCACTCCACTCGGACGAAAACTGCGCGCCCATGTCCAATAGGACCACATCCGCGCTGTTTTGAGCGACATTCACCACACGTTCGAGAGGCGCTACGGAAATTCTTTGCCATTCTTCCGGTTGCGTAATCCCGCCCAGGATTTCCAGCTTTGACTTGTGCTGTGTCAGCAGCCCATCAAAAAAATGGCTGTCCAGCCGGTCCATATTTTCAGCCGCATCGCGCACGCTAAAGCGCGGGTGCAGGTTCAGGAGCAGGTGAACGTTTCCAAGCGGTTGTGCAAAATCCAGAAGAACCACGCGTTTCTTGGCGAAGGTGGCGAGTTGCACTCCCAGGTTGACCGCGACCGTGGTGGCTCCTACTCCGCCCTTGGAACCCATCACCACAATCAACTTGTCCAGGGACGGTCGTTCCTTCATGTCCAGGTCTTGCGCGAATCGTCCCAGGATCTCGGTCAATGAGTCCAGATTCACCGGCTTGGACAGGAAATCCTGTACTCCGCTGCGCATGGCATCGAGCAGGAGTTGATGGCTCGGGGGTGCGACCTGAGAAATCGCCACAACTTTCACCGATGGGCGAAGACGTCGCACGTGGGCCGCGAATGCAAAAAATTGCTCTGGATCCCGCGACAGATCCAGAAAAATGACGTCCGGCGGTGTTTCGCCGGAATCTGGAAGCTTGTCTGCCGGGATGCTCCACTGCCTGATCGACTTCACCAGCCCGGTCTGCTGCAGCACGGCCAGAAACTGCGCCGAACTGTTTAGATCGCTGCTGGCTATTGCTACGGTCAACATACGCCGATTAACCCAGTCTCTCTGATCCTTGACGCTCCGACTTACATCGCACGCCTGCATTACTTTGGTGCCGTCGGGCGCGCCACTCCCGCGGGCTGCGGATCGATGAACGTTTTTGGCATTACCGGTCCCGCCGGTTCTTTGTCCAGTGGCCGCACGATACGAGGAGTGACAACGATTAGCAGTTCGTTCTTGCTCTTCGTTAACGAGCGGCTTTTAAACAGGTTGCCAAGTACCGGGACATCTCCGATCCACGGAATTTTTGAAAGTTGCTCGGTCACTCGATTGTCCAGCAGGCCGGCAATAGCGAAGCTCTGCCCGTCCTTCAACTCCATCTCTGACTCCACACGATCGACTGTCAGCGCCGGGATCGTGAAACCCTGTAAGGTAACCGCATTGGTAAAATCCAGCGCGCTTACCTCGGGCGTCACTTTCAAGTGAATCAGTCCGTCCGCCGTCAGCGTCGGGGTGAACTTCAGCCGAACTCCGAATTCCTTGAATTGGATGGTGATTCCGGCAAATCCACCACCGCCTGAAGATTGTACAACCGGAAACGGGAATTCACCGCCGGCAAGGAAACTGGCCTCTTTTCCGGACTGAGTCATCAAGTTGGGCTGGGCGAGGATTTGCAGCAGGGTCTCATTCTCCAACGCCTTGATTGTCGCGGCCAGATTGATATCCGGACGAAAGAGGAAAATATTCATTAAATCACTGACGCCAATCGCAGATTGAATTCCATTGGTGGCTTGCGTCAGCTGGGGCGGCGCAAACTGTTGCGTCGAAATGATGCCGACGTTCTTGGCACCCGGCAGGCTCAGAATATTGATGCCCAGCTGGTTGATCGCTTGCCGGTTTACATCTGCGAACTTCACTTCCAGCAGGATTTCTCCCGTGGGCGCCACTGGAACTTGCATCATGCTCGTGACTTTGGGCGAAGCGCTCTTGACCACTTCCAGAATCTTGTCCGCCACCACCGGGGACGAGATTTTGCCGGTAAGAATAACAACGTCCCGCGACGTATCAATGTGTACGTCTTCGGCGGGAAAGACTTCGTGGATTTTCTGGCTCAGACCCAGAACATCGATGTCCACCGAGACCTCAAAGGCCTGACTCTGACCCGTCTCGTCCCAGATTAGTAGGGAAACTCCGCCGGGAGTTTTTCCGTTAAGCAGGACCTGGGTGGGGCTGACCACAATGGCTTCGGCGATGTTGGGATCGGCCAGCGATACCCGCTTGATCCTCGCCGGCGACGTGATCACCAGCGAACGCCCGACCAACAAGTGCAGAGTCTGAGCAGCCTCCGATTCTTCGGCTTGATTCGCGGGTACCGGGGTGGGAGGCGCTGACTGGACCGCTGGTGCAGTCTCCTGAGTCGCCGAAGGCGGCTGCTCCTGAGCCATCAGGCCAGGAGCAGTGGCCAGCAATCCGCTGAGGAGCAAGAATCCTGCGGCGAACCAAGGATTGAGGTTTGTGCTGGGTTTAGTCATTCGTTTTTCCCATGAAGTTCTCATTGATTTGGAAAGTTTTTATTTTCTCGTTTGCTTCCCGTGATGACCTCGATCACGTACATCGAAGGCGGGGGTGGAGGAGCATTCGGCGCGAGGCGCTTGGGGGCTGGTGCGGCGCCGCCGAAGAGCGCAGCTTGCATCACAGGCGCGGGAGACACCTGTTTCGTATCGATCGTGTTCCGCAATGCCAGCTGGATTTTTCCCAGGTTGCTGGCCATGGTCAGTTTGGCCGCATCCTCCGGAGAAACCAGCAGTGTGATCACCGGCACCGTTTGCGGTTTTCCGTCGCGGTCCTGTTGCACCGTTTGACCGGCTGCGAGCACGCGTATATTTTCCAGGATCATCCGGGTGATGTTCTGGTTTGAACCACCCGTACCGCCCGATCCGGTAACGAGAACATCGACCATCGTCCCCGGTATCACGAATCCGGCCACTCCCACTACCTCGTTGACAGCAACCGTGAGCGCTCGCATCCCTTCCGGAATCGTCGCGGGCAGACCCGCGCCGGATTGTTGCGACGCCAATTTGCCCTCGAGAACCGGTTCGTTTTCCGCAAGGTTTGTAATCACGGCCCGGTTCGCGCAATCTTCGATGCGCGTGAACATGCCGGCAACCGGTTCGCTCGCAGGCCAGGGAATCAGGCGGAGATTCTTTTCCTCCAGTCGGGTTCCCAAGGGGAGCGGCATCGCCGCCACCACGATGTGAGCTGTCACCGGCGCGGGGCGCACAACGCTTGCCTGCTTCAACACGCGGTACACAAACCCGCTTAACAGGAGCCCGGCCAGTACGGCCACTGCCAATCCGATGATCAGGCGGTTCTGGTTCATGAAGGAAGTCTCCTAGTCCGATTCTCACAGAGCGCGACGAGCCGCGATGAAACACAAAATTGTGGCCGTTGCGACAGCCACACCGAAAGGCAGCTTTAGCGCCTTAGGATTATCCAGCGAGATCCGCGCATTCGGACGCAATCCGAAAACCACAAAACCCTGAACGAGCACGGCCATGTTGACCACCGTCTCTTTAAGTCGTCCGGTCCTGATCGCTTCTACTAGGGCCATGATCCCGGCTACAAAAACGCTGCCGAGTAGAATGAAGAGAATAAGCACCGGCCCAAGGAAGGCGCCAACAGCGCCCATCAACTTCCAATCACCCGCTCCCAGTGCTCGAAGCAGGACGAACGGCAAGAGCAGCCCCAGCGCGAGTCCAGCTCCTTCAAGAGAGAGTTTCGCGCCCGGCCAGCGCGAAATAAGCGTATGCGCCACAACGCCGATAATCAGGCCCGGCACGGTAAGCCAGTTGGGAATGCGACGGCTGCGCCAATCAACCACTGCGGCACAAATAGTCAGGCAGAGGACCAACCCCCAGATGAGATCGAGTGAGTGCATCAGTCCTCTATGGTCTTAGGCGACTTATGAGTTGTAGTACTGAAGTGCATTTTAAACACTAATCCTACCCTCGCGGACGGATTCGTTATTAGGTTGTAGTCAGTTGTGCAACGGCGTTCGAAAAGGCGTCGCTGATACCGCTCGCCAGATTGGTCATTGCGGCGATAGCGCCGAGGGCGACCAGTACGACGAGCAACGCATATTCCACGAGGTCCTGGCCTTCGTCGTCCTTCCACAACTTTCTAAAGAGATTTTTCATTTTTCCTGTCTCCTTAATTTGGTAGTTTCTACCGCTGAAAATTATGGCCGCTGAATTGGATCCTATTTGCGGCCACTCCCTACGTCTTCACATTCGGGGCCAGTGATCAATTACGTTGTGGTCAATTGTGCGACTGCGTTCGAGAAGGCATCGCTGATACCACTCGCCAGATTCTTCATTGCGGCGATAGCACCTAAGGCGATCAGGACGACAAGCAAGGCATACTCCACGAGGTCCTGGCCTTCCTCGTCTTTCCACAGTTTTCTGAATAGAATCTTCATTTTTCCTGTCTCCTGAGTTTCGGCGAACTAATTCTTGGGAAGTGGTGGCCGCTGAATGAGATCGTCATCCGCGGCCACTCTGTCTGTCTTTAGTTTCGGGCCTGCGATCAGTTACGTGGTTGTCAATTGTGCAACGGCGTTCGAGAAGGCATCGCTGATACCACTCGCCAGGTTCTTCATCGCGGCGATAGCACCCAAGCTGATCAGCACGACGAGCAAAGCGTACTCAACGAGATCCTGACCTTCTTCCTCTTTCCAAAGCCTCTTGATCAAGTTCATAAAAGGTTATCCTCTCCAGCGGTTTAGTCTCGCAGCATGGACACTTGCCACGGCAACCTATACCACTGCATCTGGGATGCCAGTCTCGGTGCGAACCTCGACATTCGCAACCTGCTCATAAAGAGACACTTACGGAATTCTGCCCTGCCGGAACTCTTGTGGTCTGTCGCCGCACCAAAAAGAGTCACCGCTCGTAGACACATGACCCCTGTAGAATCAGTCGTTTGGTGACGCGTCGCATTAAGAGGCGGTATCCACAGCTGTGGGAAATGTTTTGGCGTGTTTGACCCTGCTTGTGGCCTACGGAGGCCCCGCGCCGGGTTATGCTGGGCTTGCGCTAACGACCGAAAACTCAGCGATTTCCGCCGGAGAAACCGCCGATTGTGGGGCAGGCTGAGAAGGCGGAAAGAGCCTTTCCCTAAGCGCCAGATAAGGCATCTCTACCAGGTGGGCCATCGCTATCCCTGCAACAATTGTACTCGCGACATAGACCCAGAACTTCGCTGCGGACAGTGAGGGGCGAAACCCAAAAGCGATTACGAGGATCGTGTGCCACAAATAAATCGAGTACGAATAAAATCCTACCTTCGCAGCACACTTTGACAACGCGCGGCCTGCTGAAGTCCTTGGACTTCGTACGACGCACCAGGCCACGAGAAAACTGAATCCGACGAGCAGTCCGGTCAGGCCAAAGGTCTGCATTGGGCGCGCGTGAGCGTCAAGCAGAGCCGCGGGCAGAATGAGTATGACAGCCAGAACCAGCGCGTAGTTCCCCGTTAATTTCTCAAATACGCTCCGCCGGAAGTGGTAGAAATAGCCGAGCGCTACGCCGGCAAACAGACTGTCAATGCGCATGTGGGTCATCCAGGCCAAGTGACCAGGTGCCAGAGTAAAGTAGCGAAGTGCTAAACACGATGCCGCGATCGCCAGAAAGAAAAATGGGATGAATCGAAACGGGTCTCGCTTTCGGAACACGGCAATCTGAGCCACCAGAACTACCGGTAGGAGCAAGTAGAAGTGTTCTTCGACTGCCAGAGACCAAGTGTGAACTAATAGCATGTAGACATTTTCGCCGTAGTTTTGGAGGAAGAACAAACTGACGACGAGTTGATTGCGCGAGACTAACGAGTAATGCAGGAAATAGATGCAAGTTGCGGCCACCATCAGGAGATAGAAGGAGGGATAGATTTTCAAGCCGCGCCGAATGAGAAAGCGTTTGATATTGAGAGTTCCGGTGTGTTTGTATTCATGAAACAGCACGCCGGAGATGAGGAAACCGCTCAATACGAAAAACAGATCGACACCAATCCAGCCAATCCTCTCCCATAGAGCGTAGTAAGGCAGATGGTGGCCCACAACCAGCAGCACCGCGACGCAACGGAGAACATCCAGCGACTCGTTGCGCCGGGAAGGTGCGCTCACGAGGTTGTCCGCGCGGGCGGCACGCGAGCATGTCCGCCACTGCCCGTGCGAACGAAGATCACGGCCAGTTCGTCCGAATAGCTCTGTTGCCAACCCGGCGATACAGCCAACAATTGCGCGAGGGGATTGGTGCGCCGGACCAGACAGGACTGAATATTGTGCCGGTCGAGCACGCGCAGTGCGTCGGTCTGCGCCGCTGCGATCGTCATATAATCCGGGAAAATGCCGCTATATTCGTACAGGTCCGCGCGGCCGTCGATGAACACCTGATGTTCCGGGGCCAGCTGCGAGATCAGGTATCCACCCCAGCCGTACTCGTTGAACATGCCGGTTGGCTGTGGGTGTTGCCGCAGGTATTCTACGGCATGCACTGGATAATCCGCCGCCACCACGTTTTCGATCGCGTGCTTCGACGGACGAAATCTCATCAGCGCGAACACCACCAGGGCCATTAGCGCGAAGTTCAGTAGGAAGCGGTCCTTTGCCTGATCGTAAGGAGGAACCCAGCGGCTAAAGATGCCGGCGAGAATCGGGACCAGAAAAATCACGAAAATCATCGCGAAGCGCAAATGCGCGCACATGGCGTAAACGCCGAAAACCAGCATCGCCAGGTCTTCCAACTTGTACCGGAGCTGCACGGTGATCTGGGCGAGAAATATCGCGACCGCGAACAAGAAGAGATATGTCCCTAGCGGATTGCCAAGCGACAGCGGCTGCCATTCCTGGATGTTCGCGATGTTGAGGGGCTGGGCGGTAGCCATTTCGAACGGGTTAGCGGCAATCTCCGACCCGTAGGGCGTAATCAACAGGGCCAGCAGGCACACCATGAAGGCGAGCAGGAGTTGCACGCGCTGTCGTTGCGGCAGTTGCTCCGCAATCAGCCCGCCGGCCCGGAAGTTCACCAGCCCGGCGACCCAGGAAAGTCCGATGACAAACAGCCCGAACACAAACGAGCCGTGCGTGTTAGCCCAGACCACAAACAGGGGCGGCAGACACCAAAGCGCTCTAGCGTGGCCTTGCCGGAATCGCTCCAGGCAGATCAACGTCAGCAGCAGGAAGACGTAGCCGATTGTCTGAGGACGTAATGTAAAAGCCACGGGCGCGATCGGCAGCACAATGGTCGCGGCGATGCACGCTGCTTTTGAGCTTCCCGATCGCAAGTAGGCGTAATAGTACAGGAGCAGCGCCACCAGCACGACCAGAGCCTTCTGGAACATCACCAGGCCCATCAGGCCGCCCGCGCGCGCGGCCAGCGCCAGAAAGACCTCGCCCAGCCATTCGTAGGCAATCCATCCGGCGCCACGCGCGGTAAACGAGTACGTGTCGGACGTCGGCCAGGTATGCGTTCGAAGAATTTGTTCGCCCGCGGTGACGTGCCACCACGTATCGGGGTCAAACAGCCGGTCTTGTGCGCCGATCAGCGCAAGGCCGACCAGCAAGATGCCCATCAACGCCGGGAAGGAAATCGCCCTACGTACAAAAATAAAGATTGGATTGGCTGTCTGAAAGGGAGCGGTGACCGGGGTTGGGCTCGCCATAATCTCTGATTCGCTCATCGGTGTCATTTACTCGGCTGCCTTTTCGCCCCACATCACGATATTCCAGGAAAGCCAGCGAACCAGGGGGATCCGCGTGAGCAAGCGGTCAAGCGCGCGGAGCGGCATCCACCACCAAATCCGCTCCGGTGTTTCCCGAAGGATGCGCTTCCAATACCGGTCCTGGTTGGGGTTTACTCCGTCTAAAAAGTAATACTTAACGAAAAGAACCAGCGTCAAAAGCCAGAATTCGCGATGGCCTACGTTTTGAAAGTATTTCCGCGCGAGTTTCACGTCAGAGAGCCTGAGCGGAGATTCGTCTGGCGTTCGAACGTGACTGGCCATCCGCCGGTAGACGTTAATCGCGGGGTTGTACGCGAGCGGATCGTAGGAGAAAAATTTACCGCCCGGCTTCAGCGCCCGGCTCATCTGTTCGAACAGCGAAGCTCGATCGTGAATATGGTGAATCGTGTTCGCCACGTAAATGAGATCGTACGTGGACCTCGGCAGATTGAAATCCTCCGCACCCGATACAATTCCTTCCAATTCGACTCCGTAGTGCTTCCCGAGTTTTACCGCCATTTCCACCATCTGCGGCGAAAGATCGACCGTGGTAACACGTGCGCCCCGCAACGCGAAGTAGACCGACGACTCCCCGAGGCCTGCGCCGAGGTCCAGCAGCCTCTTACCGCACAAGTCTCCCATCAAGCTCAGGATGAACTGATTTTCGAGAGCAGTTGGAGCTTGAAAACATTCGCGGACCAGCACCTCGTCCATTTGCGTGTCACTCGCCCACGCATCGTGAAATGCCGCTTCTCGCTCATGCAAGGTCGTACCGGGAGTCATAAATTGTCTCGCTGCCTCGCCGTTATTTCCGATTACCGGCTGCGATCATGGACTGGCGCACCGGCGTGGCGACGGGCTCCCGGGACGCAAACCCTATCCTCTCCCGGACAATGTAGAGTGGCCGCCGCTTCGACTCTCCGTAAATTCTGCCAACGTATTCGCCAATAATACCCATGCAAATCAGCTGAACACCGCCGATAAACAACTCCGCGATGATCGCGCTCGACCAGCCTTTGACCAGTCCAGGCACTTCGAAGAACCTCTCGAGCAAGACCACCGCGATTCCAAAGAGGGCGAGCATTGAGGCGGCAAATCCCACCCACGTTGCCAAGCGGAGCGGCAGGGTCGAGAAGGAAAAGACGCCGTCCAACGCAAAGCGAAGCATTTTGAAGAATGAGAATTTGGTCACGCCGGCGAAGCGTGGCGCGCGGCGATAGGAAACTCCAAATTGCGAGAAACCCAGCCAGCTTACCATGCCGCGCACGAAGCGGTCGCGCTCTGGCATGGATAGCAGGGTATCGACAACTCTGCGGTCCATCAGGCGAAAGTCGCCAGTATCCAGCGGAATCTGCGTGTCGGACATATGACTCATGAATCGGTAAAAGAACTTTGCAGTCAGCTTTTTGAATGCAGTCTCGCCTTCGCGGTCCGTTCTCACGCCATAGACCACGTCGTATCCATCCGCCCACTTCTGGACGAACTCGGCGATCACTGCCGGTGGATCCTGCAGGTCGGCGTCAATGATCACAATCGCATCCCCGGCTGCGTGTTCCAGACCTGCCGTGATCGCCATTTGATGGCCAAAATTACGTGAGAATCGAACCGCACGTATGCGCTTATCGTGGGACAGCAATTCTCGCAGGATGTTCAGAGTCGAGTCGGTGCTGCCGTCATCGATGTACACGATTTCGAAATCGGCCGGAATCCGGTCGAGAGCGCTTACCAGCTGAGCATTTGTGTCGCGAAGCGCCTCCTCTTCATTGAGGCAGGGAACAATGACCGAGAGGAGCATGCGTCCATCACTGCCTCCTCCGTCGTGAGCGATCGCTGCTCGCGGACGGTCTGAGAATTCGCGGCCCATATTAGTCCTCCCGCTGCGGCGAGTTTTGTGCTGGAGCTACCGCGGCAGCCTCTGTGTTACTTCGCCGCACGAAAATCATGCTCCTTCGATCTTCATAGACCCTTTGCCAACCCGGAAGAGCGCCCAGGACGGTGGCCAAAGGCTGGTCGCGGTCCAATAGGCACGTTTCAACACCATAAGAATTCAAAACGGCCAGCCCGCCGGGCTTCAGCAACGTGATGTGGATGTAATCCGCAAACACCCCGCCCTCTTCGAAGAGTTCACCGCGCCCGTCTATAAACACTTTATGCTCTGGAGCCGTCGCCCATATCATGTATCCGCCAAAATTGTACGCATTAAACATGGGTCCGGAGACGGGATGCTGGCGCAGATACTCGACCGCTCCAACCGGGAAATGATCAGCGACGCTCTGTTCGATAGCAGACTGCGAGGGGAAATAACGCGCCATCCCGGCGAGCATGGAGAACATCAGAACGACGTTTAGGATGTATTTGTCATTCTGGCGGTCATAGGCGGGCAGCCAGCGGGCCAGGATGACAGCAAAAAGCGGCGCGAAAAAGGGCACAAAGATGAGCAAAAAACGCCCGTGGATGCATGCCATTGCGGTCCCGAAAAAAAAGAGCGCCAGTTCTTCGAGCCGCCACCTAAGTTTGAAAGCGATTTGCACCGCAAAAAACCCCAGAACCAACGCCAAAAATAGCTTTCCTCCGAACTGGTCAAAAGGCATAGGCTGCCATTCCATGATGTAGGCCATGTTTACCGGCAAACCCGAAGCCACATGAAATGGGTACGCCGCGAGTCTGGTTCCGTAAGGCGTGATCCCAATCGCGGTTAGACAGACAAGGAATACGAGAGCAAGGCGAAGCCGCTCGTCAGGCTTCCAGCGATGGCTTTCGATCCCCCCGATGCGAAGCTCCTTCAATCCGCTAATCCAGTAAACAAAAATCACGCCCATACCGATCTCCCAGGATCCGTGTGTATTCACCCAAATCAGGAAGAGCAGCGGCAGAAACCACAATGCGCGGGGCATTCCCTGGCGGAAGCGCTCGAGGGCGATGAGCGTCAGAATCACGAAGAGATAGCCCAACATCTGAGGTCGCAAATTGAAATTGGCAGCCGCCAGGATCAGTAGCACCGCGGATGTAACAAATCCCGCCTTAGAGTTCCCCGAGCGCAGTGTGGCAAACGCATACAGCGCGAGCATGACGGCTGCGCCCAGAACGATGAGCAGCGCTTCAAGACCCCTCAGGCCGCCAATGCGCTCTACGGTTGCGAACAGCACGTCCCCGAGCCACTCGGCGGCCATCCACGGATGACCCGCAACCGTGAAGGAATAGGGATCGGTAGTCGGCCAATGATGCGTTCTGAGGATGTCCTGGCCGGCTTTGATGTGCCACCACAGATCCGGATCCACATCGAAGCCCCGCCTCGCGACAAAAACACCTGCTACGAGCAACGCTCCCAGCATCGCGGGGAAAGAGAACGCGCGTTCCCAGATCGACGCCTGCCCGATTTCACGCGGGGCGACGGTAGCTCCCATCACTGCCTGTTCAGTTCGCGCTGAAACAGAAGGGGCTCGCAATTCGCCCGTGACCGCGTCAATCATGGGCGTATCCGTTGCTCCCTTGCGCCTTCGTATCCAAGCGGGAGTTCTTTGGTTCATTAGTGGCGACCTGTTTGCCGGATACGAGCTTTATGCCCACAGAATCCGTGCTACTCCGTCGCAAGAAAAGAGCGCTATTCTCATCGATGTACACTTGCCGCCACTCCGGCAGTGCCGCGAGAAAGTTCACGAGTGGCTCATTTCGATCGAGAAGGCACGCTTGCACGCCGTAGTTGCTCAGCACGGACAGCGCCCCAGGCTGCACGCGCGTGATGTGCATGTAGTCCGAAAACACGCCACCCACTTCGTACAGTTCCCCGCGGCCGTCAATAAACACTTTACTCTCGGCTCCTCTATTCCAGATCAGGTAGCCTCCAAACCAGTAGGAATTGAATATCGGACCCGCTGCGGGATGCTCACGCAGAAACGCAATCGCTCTGACGGGGAAATGGCTCGTAATGCTTTCCTGAATCTTTGCCTGAGAAGGGAAATAAGCCACGATGCCCGCGGTCGTGGCCAACATCAAAACGGCGTTTGCCAGGTACAAATCTTTCTTCCGCTCATATCCCGGCACCCAGCGCGCCAGGACCGTCGCCAAGAGCGGCGCAAAGAACGGCACGAAAACCAGGATGAAACGTACATGCAGGAACGCCATTAGCGTGCCAAAGAAAAGAAGCGCCAACTCTTCCAATCGCCATGTCAGTTCGAACGCAATTTGTATTGCGAATAGGCCCAGAACCATCACCAGAAACACTTTTCCTCCCAGCAGGTTAAACGGCATGGGCTGCCATTCGTTGATGCTGGCCATATTCACGGGCAGGGAAGAGGCGACTTGAAACGGATAAGCGGCGAGCTCGGTTCCGTAGGGCGTGATGGAAAGAACAGCGAGGCAAAGAAGGATTACGAAAGACAGACGTACGCGCTCCGCTGGCGCCCACACGCGCGTTTGTATACCGCCCACATGAAACTCTTTCAAGCCGCTCGCCCAATACACGAACAGTGTGCCGACCCCCAAAACCCAGGATCCGTGCGCGTTAATCCACACCAGAAATAATGCCGGCAGAAACCACAGTGCGGTGCGGTTGCCCTTTCGAAAACGTTCGAGGGCAATTAGGGTCAGAATCAGGAAAAGGTAGCCCAGCATCTGCGGCCGCATGGTCAGGACGGGGAGCGCCATGACCAGCAGCGCGACCGTCGTTACGAAACTCGCCTTCGAGTTCCCCGAGCGGATCGCACACAACGCATACAGCGCCACAATGATGGCCGCGCTCATTACCACCAGAAGACCATCGAGTCCTCGCAGCCCCCAGGCACGTTCCACCGTTGCAAACAGAACGTCTCCCAGCCACTCGCACGCCATCCAGGGCTGACCTGCGGCGGTAAAGGAATAAGGGTCGACCGTGGGCCAGCGATGCGTCGCCAGGATCCCCTCGCCGATCTTGAGGTGCCACCAGAAATCGGGGTCTACATCGAAGCCCCGCTTCGCGACAAAGATAATGCCTACCAGGAGGGTTCCCAGCATCGCGGGAAACGAGAGAACCTGTTGTAGGAACGAGTTCCACGCGCCCTTTTCCACGGGCTTCGCGAAGCTTCCGCCGTCGGCACAGGAGCCGTCTACGGGGTCCGCGAGGTCTTCTGGGTATACCGGAACTTGCGCCAAAATGTCTCCATTGCCCATTCCTGTCATTGGCTCCAATTGGGTGGTACCCTGACGGCAGACTGCTTCAAGTAGGGTAGAAGCACATTAGACACCATTTGCCGGGCTTGAGTGATCAGCGCTAAGCCAATTATTTTCTGCTATTTATGAGAAATATGGACAACTGAGGTCTTTACGGCGAGCCGGGGTACGTCTCCCCTTGTGAACGGTTATGCTTCTTTCCGTAATCTAGGGTTATGGGGGTGACTGGCGAACTGCGATGCCACCACCTCCTAGTGAGCGACGACCATCGCCGCCGTGCTCGATAGGCAAAGCCCAGCATTGGTACACGGAGCCGTTGTCGTAGAAACCCCGGGGAGAAGCGGAACAATAAAGTGGAAGGCGTAGCCCACCCGGACCTGGACGGGACAGCTGGCACCATTCTTGGTCCCGGCCGCGGCGCAGTATGTCGTACCATTTCCTGGCCAGGAGGGTGCAACAGTGATCTTGCTTGGATCAAGTCCCGTTGGAGTGATCATCGTCACGTAGTTGGTTATGTCCGCCGGTAACGCAGAGGCGCATCCGCTCGTGCACGCCGTGCAAACGCCTGCCGCGCAAGTCACCGGTGCGGTGCAGCTCCCTTTGCTATTGCTGCTGTAGGCCGCATCACCGTTGCACGATAGACCGTTCACGGCGGCCCAGCGTGCTGCCTCCTTTGCCGCGTGGTCGACGAAGTGATACGCATACAGCATGTGGCCAAACCCAATAATCCCAAACAGGATCGTCATGGAGACGATGAACACAAGGGCGTATTCGACGAGGCTAGCTCCGGCTTCCCCCTTCAACCGCCGCGAGCCCTTAAGCGCTCGTATCGCTACTAAGCGGCCGGTGAGATCTGCTGACATCGATTCGCCTCGCTTTCCTTTTACTGCACCCGCATCGTGGCCGTCTTCGTGACGGTGATCGAGCGAGGTATTCCCGGGTAACTGAATATCGAACTAAACGTTCCCGAAGCCGTCACCGAAATCATCGCTACCCAATGGCCGGCAGGAACGCACGCCGAGATGGTGGTCTTTAGCGCAGCGTTGGTATTGTCGCTGCAAGCCGAGGCTGTTGTGTAGGGGACCGTAAGTGCTCCCGCGGTGTCGCATCCGCAAGAGACTGAGGAAGTGACCGTGAGCGTGCTTACGCTCTGGCCGTTCTGCAGAAAGTCGTTGTTAGCAGCAGTCACGATGCCCGGAGCGTCGACCGAACTCCCGCCATTCTGTGCGCCGTATGCCGCGCCAGCCCTTGCGGCATTGCCAACCAGAATACTGAGGTAAGCATACCGACCTACCTCGATGCCTCCCACTGCCAAGAGGAGAAGAAAAGGCAGCATCAAGGCCAGCTCCAGCAGTGCTTGTCCCAGCTGCGACCTCGGATCCTCGGGCCCACGCAGAAGCCCCTTGCGGCTTCGAAACGTGGGCCTGTTTGGCGCTGGCCAGGGAATTTTCATATTCACTCCACCAGGACGGCATTCGTGAGAGATGGTATAGGGGTAGGCAGCCCGGCGGTGCCGCTCAAGCTAAAGGTGGCGTTGCCGCTCATGCAAACCGAGTCCGTAACCACGACGTCGAAACTAATGGTGCCGCTGTTTCCGAAAAGCCATAATTGGTCCGCTGGAAAATAGAGGACACCGTTGTAGGAACTCCCGGTATTACCACCCAACTGGGGGCCCTTGGCGCTGCCCGGAGGGCATGCGTTCCCGACGCCATTGGTAGTGTCTGCTGGGTCTTGGTACATCAAAATCCCGTCATATTGCGCGGGGCAGGCCGGGCAATTTGAGGCGGTCGGTGCCGTTAAATCAATTTGCGCGCTACCTGTACAGTTGATCGTGGCCCCTTGGGTGAAGTAGAACATCACGCCAGTGCCCGTAATGGTTGGCGAGCCGTTACAGTTGAAGTTGCCTCCAGACACGACGTATATACCAGGAGGAAAGGTTGTATTGGAACCGATCGTGATGCCGTTATAAGTTCCCGGAGCTGGATTGGCCGGATTCCAAGCCACCGGTGTTCCAACTGGCGGTGGAGTCAGGGAAGCAAGGGGATCCGCGACCGTCGGCGCACCGTATGAGGGACAGTTAACCTGGTACTGGCAGTTTACGCTGCCGCCCGGGCCGCTCGCAACGTCGGCTCCCGACACACCAAAACTCCCGGCATTGACGGTTAGCGCGTTCCCCTTCGTATTGAAGTTGCCGTTGTCGGATATTCCGCAGGTAGGAGCGTTCAATGTCGGGTGCCCATTGATGTCGATTCCGATCTCTTTTGCTGGTAGGCCCAAAGTGTACATGCAATTGCTGGCGGGTCCGCCACCGCTATTGCTTGTCGCAACAGCGCGCGCCGTTATGGTTTTTTGCTTGACTCCAAATATCTTCATGAAGTAAGTGGGCTGAACGGTCGAGACGACCACTTCCACGTATTTTAAGTCACCGTTATGCGGATCTGCCGTTCCTAAGTAGCTGGGCCCATTGTTTACCTGGACACATACCAAACCGACGCTGGCGGTGGAACTAGCGCATTGGCTCACGTCGTTACTGCTGGCATCCGTATAGCCATTCGTTGTTGCGGAATGTTGTGCTCCGGTCGTCACGCCGCTGGCATAAGCAAGATTGTTAGCACCGACGATGGCAGCAGCATCTGCAGCAGTTTGCTGCAGTCGCTTCTCGTAGCGCAGCGCGCCCACATCAACTCCCAAGCCGGCAGCGCCCAACAGCATGCCCAACCCCAAGGCGGCAAAGATCAGCGCTTGGCCCGCTTCATTCTTGCGTGTCATCGTGGCCTCCACGTAATTGCAACTGTTTCGCGACCAATAAGGGACAGAAATTTCAGGTGCAGGGGACTGCGCACGGAGGAAATTGGTTGCCCAATACTACTGCGATTGCAAGCAATCGGCAACCAATGTTTTTGGCCTCCGGTCCGCCCTGCGTCGTCCCGCGATGCCCGATGCTTGGAGCTCAGTGCAAAAACTGCCGCTATCCAGTCGGTATCGCGGGTCCACCCACGGCACTGCCACCGCGCCGTCTTAGTCTTCCGGGAGACGGTTCTCATTTCGATACACTCCGAGGTCTAGGACATAGGCAACTGCACTCCTAGTTCCAAATCGCCGCCCGCCCTTCACTGAGGCCCTGGAATGCTTCCAGAACTGCAAAGGGGGTTCGGACACTGGCGATGCTTTCGCCAAGTTGTTGAATCTTATCGGTGTTCACGTGACCCAGGAGGGTTCCCGCATGCGCCAAGTATTTCACCCTCTCAGGGCGAAGTCCCATGATTCGGCAGCAGGTCGCATCCACCGCGACCGGATCATTGCCGAAAATGAGTACCCCGCTACCCTTTGGCGTACCCTGGATAGGACCGTTTCCTTCCATCCCCACGATGCCATCCACGATGGCAAAATCCGGCCGTGCCGCCGCGTTGATGTCCAGGATGGAGCGGTCAATGCCGGCCCAGTGAAGCACGTTCTTCGGCCAACCGTAGCAACTGCCGGGAACGATTCCGAACATATTCTTGAGTGACAAGGTGACGCCGGCCCAGTGATGGGTCTTCAACTTGGGCATGGAAACAAGGAAATCCACGCCGAGAACGGTCTTAGGGAGGTAAAGTTCCTTCAACCGTGAGGCTCGAGTTTTTAAGGGTACTCGCGTCACATCATCCACATTCAAATCCACAAAAATACGAGCAAGCGGGCCAAAAAAATCGCGGAGCCGTACTGATTCCAGGATCGCCTCGGTATCGCGGTCCATCGCAGGACCTTCTCCGATAAGCACTTGGGCCGCTCCGAGACGTAAGAAACTCTCGCGCGTCGCGAAGATCACCGCGGGATGCGTGTTCATCACTCCCAGGGGATCCAGGCCAACCAGATTCGGCTTGAGAAGGACCGTTTTGCCTTTCACCGGAAGCTGAAATTCGCGAAGTGTCTCGTGGATCGACTCCGCTAGATCCTCGGTGTAATCTGAGGCGCGGCGGATTGCGACGCTGGATGCGGGGCGCTGAAAAGTGGGAATCAGTGCGGTTTCCAGGTTCCGCATGTCAGCTTGCCTTCCCATTGGCATTCACGAGCCACAGCTTTTTCTGATTGAAGGCCATGTAGGTCCATGCCGCGGTTGGGAGGCTCCCGAGGAATTCATTCCTTCGGTAAATCTGATCAAAGTCTGGAACATTTGCGGGAAGCTTTCGACCATACGTTTGAAGGCAAATTCTCGCAAGGGCGAGCGAGCCAGCGCTCTGAATATTCGAAATGATCTTTTCGAGCCAATCGAGACTCGCAATGTTTTCCGAACGTTGCGGATAGTTGCGCAGGGCAAGTAGCGCCCAGGAAGTCGGAATAACGAGGGGTTCGCCCGCGACGCCGTAAACCATCGGGTTGCCGCAATTCCAACCGCCGCCGGGACACATACGGTCGTACAACATTTTCTCAGCAAGTTGTTGGCGTCGCGAGGCCGAAGGAGGAAGCAACTCCGGCGGGCTCTGCTCAAGAGCCAGCGCAGCGAAGGCGGTAGGCTCAACCCAGCTGCTGGTTTGAGGAGTCCACCCCCAACCTCGATAGGAGGTGTTCATGGGAGACACGTGCCGCTGGGACGAAAACCGTCCCAGGAACCGCCGCCAGCGTGTGCTGTCTCGCGGCCAATCTTCGCATAGCCAATTTAGACCTGCTGCGACCGCCATCGACGAATTCTTTTCTCTGAGCTGCACCCAGCAAGCCAGGGAAGTAACCCAGCAGCCTGCCTGCTCCTCGGGAGAGGAAGGCCACGAGCCGTCAGCTAGTTGGGCCGCGCGAATGAACTGGGAACCTCGGGCAACAGATTCCTGAATGTCCGGCCGCGAAGAACCGAACAGCGCTTGGAGGGACCAACACGTAGCTTCCACTCGGCTCTGTGAACCGGGATGAAACCCCCAGCCACCATCCGCATTTTGCGCACTCTGCAGCAAAGGCAGGCAAACACTTTCGGCGAAGGAGGTCTCCGGGACAGCTTCCATTACGTCAGAACCTAGCCTCAGAGAGATGGCCCTGTCCATAGCAATTTATTAAGTGGGCGGGGCGGCAGGTCACATCACCGGGCCAAGCGGCGGGGATTCTTGCCGGTCAGCTCCAGAGCCACCTTCGCGTTCTTCAATGCCGAGTTGATTGATCAACCTGTGCAGGTAGCCGCGGGCGACACCTAGGTTTCGGGCGCATTCTGCCTTCCGCCAGCCGCATTCTTGCAAAGCTCGAAGCACCAGACTTCGCTTAAACCGGCGCACTTCGTCCTCGTAGGAATGACTGAGGCTAGCGGCCTCTGGGCCAGTGGTTAGCCCTACAGCGACGGGCGATCTTCGAATGGATGTCGGCAGCCTGCTTACATCGACAGTCACGTCGTCGTCGGAGAGAACGATCGCCCGTTGCACGACGTTTTCCAGTTCGCGCACGTTGCCTGGCCACCCATGATCTTCCAGCGCGCGGAGAGCTTCCAGTGAGAACCGCCGCGCCTTCTTCTTGAACTGTTGAGCGGATTTCAGCAGAAATTGCTGCGCTAAAAGAGGAATATCGTCGCGGCGCTCTCGCAGCGGAGGCAAATGCAGCTGCACGACATTCAGGCGGTAGAACAAATCCTCTCGAAATTTTCCCTGCTGGACCATTTCGGCGAGGTTTCGATTCGTCGCGCAAATCAGGCGAATGTCGACGCTGATCGTCTTGTTGCTTCCCAGGCGTTCGAAATTACGTTCCTGGATCACCCGCAACAACTTCGGCTGCAATCCCAACCCAAGATCCCCGATTTCATCCAGAAATAAGGTCCCGCGATCAGCCGCTTCTACGCGGCCACGCCGCGGCATCATCGCGCCGGTAAAGGCGCCTTTTTCGTGCCCGAATAGCTCGTCTTCCACAAGGTTTTCCGGCAGGTTAGCACAGGAAAACGCTACCAGCGGACCCGAGTTTCGTCCGCTCAGGTGATGGATCGCGCGTGCCAAAAGCTCTTTGCCAGTCCCCGTTTCCCCGGTAACCAGCACGTTCACGTCGCAAGGCGCAATCTTGCGCGCCAAGGCAAAGAGTTCCTGCATCGGCGCTGAGGTTCCGAGCAGTTCGTGCAGCCTTCCAGTTGGTCGTTCCTCCGTCCGCAGTCGCTGCACTTCGCGCTCGCCAGCGTGAAACCTGTATGCCCGGCGCAGTATCAGCCGGAGATCTGTGATATTTGGGGGGTTGGCAACGCTGTCGTGGGCTCCGTGCTCGATCGCCTTAAGAAGCAGTGGGCGATTCTCTTCCTCGCAGAGGACTACTAGGGGCGGATGCGACGCCACGTTGCTGATTTCGTCCATCAGCCGTAGCAAGGTTTCGTCGTCACCTTGAGTATTCGCGAACCGCAGGTCCAGGAGAACGACGTCGGACGACTCGCGTACGCTGGCCAACTGATCAAATTGAAATTGACTGACCGTGCGTGTCGCAAATTCCTCGCCCAGGGCACGCGCGATCGCCTCTCCCAAACCTGAATCTTGTGTAAGGAAGCTAACCTGGATCATCTTGTTGTCCAACAGTGCCATTCTCCCGGCAACTGATCAGAACCCAATCCCAAGTGCCTATCTATGAGCAGGCATTCCTCGGGAATCCGACAACGCTCCCAAAGGCTTCATGTTACGAGGACTTCTTGCCGCCCTGACGGGGGGCAAACCAGTGGAAATTCGGGACTGGTAGAACGTCCGCTGGATTAGGGTAAGCAGAACTGCATATGAATGGCCACTAGTTCCCACAGGTCATGCTGAGTATAAGCTAGCTAACTCGCTTTAAATCAGCAGCTTGACGTTAGCGGTACCTGGAGCCCAAACAGGCGGCTACTACATATGTGAAAAACTATTCCCTCTGTTCCTATCATTTTCCACTGCTAAGTCCCATAACTACTGAACCTTATTTCATTTCCTAGGCGGGACCTCTGTCGGTATGCCAACTAAGACGTCGACCGCAACATTCTTGCCTTCGCGAATGGCCGGCTTGAACGTCCAGCGGCTGAACGCCACCCGCGCTGCTTCGTCCATGCCCGCAACGATACCCTGATAAATCTTCAGGTCTGCCACTGTACCGTCTTCTTTGATGACACCTTTCAAAACGATCGGTTTGTTTTTCTTTTCGAACGGCACGGGCAGCCTGCGAAAATCAAATCGCGTGGTGACGTCGGGCTGCACAATTCCTTCCTCCATTTGAACCACCGCAGAGCGGCTTTGCGGCGCGGGCTTGGGGGTCACGCCCGATTGACAGAACTGCAACGTCCAAGGTTTACCGGGCATAGCTAGAAAAACGGTATAGATTTTGCCGCACCGCAGCGCTCCATAGGCGTCCAGACCCCCGCCGCCCATGGGCCCGGCTGACACCACAAGCGCATTCCTGCGCAGCAGCATGGTGGACGGAACGGGATAAACCATCTCGCGAAAAATGGCTGCGTCCAACATGCTCTCGCCCTTCGAACCTGTTTCGCCGGTGATGCTCAAGCTTCCAGAAGAGCCTGAATCTCCTCCTCCACCTCCCGCAAAGCCCGGACCGACCCCTGCGACGCGATCACCACCGCCACCTTCCGAGTGGCTGCCAGCGCCTTCCATTCCATGCTCGCTGCCACCGACCGCGCCCGACTGGCCACCATTTGGCGCGATCGTAAAATCTCCCCACCGGTTCCCAGGAGGCAATTTGACCAGTGCAGCTGCTTCGGCGGGGTCGACGCCGATCACCACAATGCCGCTGCCGTCGCCCGCAGTTTGCACGACGTCGTTCTGAGAGGCCTTGCCGCTACCTGAAGCGTCGGCATCGCTCGTCGGAGCGGCTGGCGCGGTAGGTTGACCCGCCCGGTATGTATCGCCAAGATTCGCAGCGCTCGGGACGTCCGTCGCAGAAAGCGAAGGCGCGCTCACTTGGCCAATCACAACCTCTGCCTGCTTAGGTCGCGATTCGTTCAAAGGCACTGCCAGATGTGGTTTTGCTACCGTCGGCAGTGGAAGGTTCGTGGCTATAGCGGCGTTCATCGCGGCGAGCGTCGGTGCAATCGCCTTGCTCGCGGTCTGCTGCTTCTGTATTGGTCTCGAGTTGTTCGCAGTCAAGTGAACTTCGGGTTTCGGTACCGCCGCCGATGGTCCGCCGACTATGTTAGGCAGTTTCAAATCCATGTCGATGCGTAAATCGGGTGGCGTTGCTGGCTGGTAGATCGTTTGTTTCTTGTTATCCGGGCGAACCGGCTTCGAGACGATGATGATCTTTCGCGCTGACGTCGTGCTACCGATCTTCTGCAGCAGAGCCTGAATCTCGCCCGCCCCTGGTTGCCCGCCCTCGCCAGCGGGAGTGATGCGAGGAAGCTTCTCAAACGGATCATGCTTCGGGATCTGGTAATAGATAATTCTTTGCGGTTCTTCGTAGGCCGCGTAGCTTGTTGTCCCACTTGAGCCAGAAAACGCTAGCAGGAAGGGCAGCACGAGAAAACCAATGCAGTGCAATAGCAGGGAAGCACTTAGCGATCTGCCCGCGAACCGGAACGGTGCGACTGGAGTGTCCTGGAACAGGTCAATCGATTTCCGTAGCGGGCGCAACCGGACTCGCTTGAACAATATCCTAAGAGAGCCGTACCAATCCGAATATCGCCCTTCCCATGTGATCAGAAACACGGGTGATCGCGCCCCCCGCGCGGGCCGCAACGCCGTGTGCATCGGGGTACTCGTGCGCACAACGTGGCGCGCTCGCAACATGGTCAGCGAAGAGTTTCCGGCATCAAAGGCCACGGAACCGTCCAGGCACGAGGCCGTCAAGCCTGTGCAGGCCTATGCCGTTTTTCGGTGCTGCTCTGCGGTATACAAAAAGTCGCAATTTGCCTGTACCCGTCCGATGCTAAATTAGCACGCCGCGTACCAATACTTGGTTGCTATAACTTTCGCATGATTGCGTGCCGATGCTCAGACTAAATGAGCGGAGTCACCGTTTGAGTACATCTTGCGACTCCCACTGAGAGATTTTGGTCACTCTGACTAGGATAGCGGCCTCGCCCGCCTCTTGCCGTCATGCGGCGTTTCGTGGCCGGTTCATACTACAAGGTTTAGCGTCTCTTCACGAGTCAATTTTCCGCGGCTTTGGAATCAAGCCTGCTCACCAGTCAGGAAGAAATCTATTTTCCGCCACACGAGGATCTGCGAGTGTTGATGCAACAAACACGTCAGAATAGAGCTCATGTTTGCTGTTCCTGTTCATCCTTTATTCTGTCTTGCCTCTTCTTATCAGTCACTTGCAGCGTTTCCAGGGCGCAGGCTGTCGTCGAGGCGGCTGGAGCCACTTCGGTTTCTGCCACTGCCGCAGCTGGGGCTTCGCAACTTGGCTTTTCGGCCCCGGCCCTTCCGGAAAGTAAGAATAAATCTCCACATTTGGGTCTCCAGTCGGGACCTCCTCCAGACGTCACCAACCGGAAAGCTCTCGAGGAGCGCGCTGGTAAGGACGCAGGCAAGGTCTTACTTCGCTCCGTTCCCACCGGTGCACAGGTTTGGATCGACGGCGCTTACGTAGGGAGCACGCCCATGCTTCTTATCCTGGCGCCAGGGAAATACCAAGTGGAGCTGCGGGGTCAGCGTTTGGAACGAGCGGCGCGTTCGGTCGATTTACTGCCGCATGAAACACGGGAAGTTACTCTCACGCTTGCTGTCCGCTATCCGACGCGTGCGACGATGCATTGAAATCCGATTTGACAGGTTACTGGGACCAAACGCCAGGGGGATCAAATGCCAGGAATCGACTTCGACCGGCAAGTTTTCGTACCGACGCCTGACCAAACGCCACAGCGCGTGGGCCGCGTATTAATAATTCCAGTTTTGGTGGTCGTCATCGGATTGATTGGGCTCATCGGCTACAAGCTCTATCCGGGGTATTCCGTTGGCGCTGCCAGCGGTGATTCCCAGAGTATTGAGCAGATTCAACAGCACTTGACCGACATGGAGACGCGCATAGACGAATTGGAGAAACACCGCAAAGCCGCGGTCTCGCAGCCCGTCGCATCGGCAAAAATTCCAGCCAGCCCGATAGTCGAGCCGTCGGCTCCAAAGCGCACCGGCTATAAGGTTTCTGCCGCCAGCGTCTTGCAAGCCCAAAGAACGCCAGTTGGCACTGCGATCTCGGCGGCGGCACCGGCTCCTCAGGCATCGGGCGCTTCGTCGGCTACGAATGCCGTCAACGAAGCAGTCGTCGCTAACCACGAAGCATGGCAAGCGACCACCGACCGGCTCGCGGATGTTGTTGGGGTGGTCGGATCGCAGCAGAGCGAACTATCCCGCACTCGCGAAGACGTCAATAAATTGCTTGCCCAGACGCGGCGCACCGCAATGCAATTTGAGCTGCGGCGCGGCGCTAGCCGCGAGCCAGTGGGTCCTGTGTCCCTTCTACTGCGGAGTTCCGACCCCAAGAACCAGCGCTATACCGTTTGTGTTTACCTTGAGGATCAATGCATCGAATTAAAGAATCGCGCCGTCGATGAGGTTGTCGTCTTCGTTCTATCGGACAATTCAGCGCCGCTCGAACTCGTGGCCACGAAGGTTCTGCGTGACCAGATCGTGGGATATTTGGAAGTTCCCTCGAGCAAACCAACTCCTTAAATCCGCCTACGTCGAAAGAAAGTGCGCCTTGCAAGCTTGCTCGATGCTCTCTCGCGAAAGATGTGGATCCGTGCCCGCGTAACGCGCAGCCCAAAAAATCTGCTTGATTAGATCACGCGGATGACATTGACAGAGCGATTCTTTCAGCTTATGGGCGATCAGCTCCACCAGGTATTCGGGCACCCCTTCGTCGTACGTTAGCAAACGCACCTGGCATTCCCGCCGAAAAATCTCGCGGAATTGCTCTGGGGTTGCGAAGTCCACTTTGATTTTGTTCTGAATTCGGCGCAGGAATGCTTCATCCGCCAGTTGTCGGGGGTCGAGGTTGGTGGAAAACGCCACAAACACATCGAATGGGACCTCGAACTTTTTCCCGCCATGCAAAGCTAAAAAGTCAACATGGCGCTCGAGAGGGGTCATCCAGCGATTCAGAAGCTCATCGGGACGCATCTTCTGACGTCCGAAATCGTCCAGGATCAACACCCCATTATTGGCTTTCAGCTGCAAAGGAGCAGTGTAGAACTTGCTCACGGAGTTGAACTGCAGATCGAGCATTTCCGCAGTTAGCTCGCCTCCGGTAAGTACGCACGGCCGACGGCATAGAACCCAGCGCCTGTCCGATTCCGCGGGAGGGCGCTCCGTAGTCTGGTGATGCACGCCGGAGTCGAACACAGTGATAATTTGATTGTCCACTTCGATTGCGTGAGGAACCCAAATGCTGTCGCCGTATACGGCTGGAATTGTGCCTGCGATACTCGTCTTACCGGTACCCGAAGGACCGTGTAAAAACATCGATGTACCGGACGTTAGCGCCGTCCCCAAGCGGGTAAGCATCTCTTGTTCGAGAACCAACTGGTAGTAGGCCCGGCTGACGTCTGAGGCAGTCACGGCGACTTCCTGCACGCTCTGCATGCCGATGCGTATCGTGTAGTCCGCGAGCGAAACAGGGGCAGGTCCAACATATTGATTCAGAGCGAGTAGCTCGGTCGCTCTTTGCTTTCCTTGCGCGCTCGCTATGATGACGTGGCTGCCTGCGACCATCCTCTTTACTTCGCATAGTTGTTCCTTGCGAAAGAAGTGAAAGATCTCCTCAATCACTCCCAGGCTGAGGCAGGTATGCTGGCTCATCTCAACTAGCGACATTTCCCCGTTGAGATAGAGAAGCTTCAGAGCGAGGTCTTCCAGCAGACCTCTTCGAATGCCGGTCCGCTGGATTTGGTCCGGAACCATCAATGCCATTGCTTCCATTTTCACCGTCCGTCGGCCATAAAACCGCCGATCCCCGACCGATTGCGCGGGGCTAAGGTTGTTTTCAAAACACCCATTCCCCGAAATGATAAGCAAGTTGACTGCCAATTGGTGGACTTTCTTCCGAATCTTACCGGTTAGACTTTGGCTGCCTTCCGACCCGCAATCTGCTTCCACCAGTCGCTACAGGGTTATGCTAATCTACATGTCCGCTGGATTCCCAGCCTTCTTCGGTTCTCTGGTGGTAGGGCTACACTTTCTACTCGTCATGTGCTTAGCATTAGCCTGCCTAGTAATTGTTGTGCTAATTCCGATCTATGCGTCGCGGGGAAGATTCCACATTCCAGGATATGTCGGTCTTGCATTTCTCACGTTTGCGATAGGCCTTCTGCTGGGGCGAACGGCCGGCGCACGTGCGGTGACCGGAACGATTGCAGGCCTTCTCCTATCAATTGTGTTTTTCCTGTTGATCGCAACCGCTCTGGGTTCGATCCTGGCGCTCTTCTTCTACAGTCATCCACCGGAGGTTTAGTTCGGAAGTTTTTTAGGCGCACTATTTCGCACATTCATGGAACTAAGAAGCTATTTCCGGCCCTTCGCCATCACCGCAACGCTTTTGTCGCTTTTCTTGTGTGCCTGTGGCGTTATTGTGACTCTTCGAATGGCACAACAGGGGCGCGTCGATTTTCGCCAACTCTACACTGCTGGATACATGCTGCGTACCGGCAACCGGCGACAGCTCTATGATTTTGAGGTCGTTGAAAAGTTTCAGAACGAGGTCGTAAGCCCCGCCCACGGGGCGCTACCATTCAACCACCTAGCCTATGAGTCTATATTGTTCGCGCCGTTCTCGCTTTTGAATTATCGCACGGCGTACTTTGCGTTTTTTGCCGTAAACCTGGCGGTTCTAGGGGCCGCGTTCAGACTTTTCACACCCTACCTTGGCTCACTCGAGCAACTCTGGGGTTTCCTACCAACTGCAACATTTGTATGCTTTCTCCCGGTTGCTCTGGCGCTCGCACAGGGCCAAGATTCCATAATCTTGTTGGCTCTCCTGATCTGTGCCACGCGCGCTCTCGATGGGGGCATGGATTTCAGAGCGGGCATTTTCCTTGGCCTCACTCTTTTCAAATTTCAATACGGCCTGCCTATCGCTCTGCTGTTTTTGATATGGAGGCGGTGGCGATTCTTTTTGGGCTTTGGCGCGTCGGCTGCGTTTGCTCTTGGCATTTCGTTATCAATAACTGGATTCGCCGGTTTCGTCGAGTATTTGCACTCGCTCGGCCAAATGAGTTCTCATTTCTCGTCGACCTATGGAGCTCAATACGGAATTCGCCCGGAATTGATGCCCAACCTCAGGGGACTGGCACATGCCTTCACCAACGGTTCCCCGCGCGCCACTTTGATTGCAACTGCAGCCATGTCTGTCGTCGTATTGATCTGGGCCGCAAGCAAGCCTCCATCGCTACCCGTGGCGCTACTGGCTGGAATCCTGGTGAGCTACCACCACTTGATCAACGATACGACCATGATGATACTTCCCGCTGGACTGGCTCTATCTACGTCTTTATCTTCGTCCTCGAAATCTTCATTTTCGAAGAGGTCTATTCTCTTGGCCGCGCTCGCAGCGTTAGTCTTCATTGCCCCAGGGCCCCTATTGTTTGCCAACGCTCGCTTCTATTTACTAGCCATCCCAATGCTGGCGCTTTTGGTGGTGTGGGATGGAAAATATCCAGCCGGTGCGGAGCGAAATACTTCCAGCCTGATGTCCGCCATCACCGACGAGGACCGGGCCGTTTCAAAGGGCAGTTAACGGCCGTGGCCCGGTTGCTAGGATCGCTCGAAATCGTGGTAATTCACGTACGAGACCTGAGGCGACGTCACGCAGGCGCAGCACCTCCTCGAACTGTAGCGTTTCTACTCGGCCGGGGTTTCTTTTATTTGAACAACTTAATAGATCGAAATTCAGGGCCGGATCATTACTTCGCCTGAACTTCGCGCCTCGTTCCCGATTGAGTTTCAGGTTTGCGGGGACGTTCCAAGCGGCGATCTGAACCTTTCGTGTCCATGAACCGCTGCTCCAACGGTCCGCACTCGTGTATATGGTTGTTCCCGAGAAGGACGCCAGCCATGCTCAGGCTGAAGTCGCGGACGACGGCGTTGTAATAGGTGACGGTCTCCTTCGAGCCCTTTCCGGTGCATCATTTGCCTGCTCACGAGGCAGAACCCTTCCGTCTATGGTCCGGCGACCTGCCACATTCCAGGTGCGCTCGCTACTCGACCTTTGCCTAGAAACCTCGGGCAGTTACCGGTACGCAGGCCAGGCCATCTTTCACGGTCAAAGAATCCAGTGCCCTGAGTATTATTAGGGTATTGTCGGCGGATGCCCGTAACCGGCAAGCTTGTAGATGCTGACGCAAAAGGTATAACGCTTCCTGGCACGCCAAGTCTCCTAGGGGCTATCCAGGGCGTGGGCAGAGCGCAAGGATCACTTCGCCCGACGAGAAAGATGGACTTTCCGTTTCTCTTGCTTACTAGTAAGCCTGCTCTGCCTCACCCGCAGCGCAGCTTCGGGTCGGCTCTGACGTAAGATCATCAGAAGGTCGGTGCTATGCCCAAAATCGAGATTGAGACATTCGGTGAAATTTTTGGTAATTACCTGCTCGAAGTGGTCGCGGATCCACGTCGTAACGACGGTTTGGCGTGGTTTGTCATCAAGGCGGGACAGATGACTCTCGAGAAGAAGCCGAGAGTCCCTGACGGTGAAACTGAGCGAATTTATCTCGTCCCGAGCGATGTCGACGCGTCTTTGTTGCATTCCGTGCGTTTCCCGCGCGTAATCCGTCCCTATGGGACCGCTGAGGAGCTGTTTCGCAGCATGTGCGAGGTGGTTAGGAAATACACCATGCTAACAGAGTTGCAAGCTGCTCTCGTAGTCTTCGCGGCCATGGCCACTTGGCTCCCCGAGCGCAGCCAGGTGCCCGTATGCGTGGCCCTCATTGGACCGCGGTCGGACGAGCGCCAGCAATTGCTCAAGCTAGTGCATTGTTTCTTTCGCCGCCCTCTGCATCTAGCCGAATGCAAGCTGTCGGAGCTTCGCTCCTTGCCGCCTACGCTCAATCCGGCTCTTCTCATCGAACACTGCGAGGACCTCCTGCAGTTGCGCAAAATTCTTCGGGCCACAAGTTCTCGCGATGCGCACCTCATTTCCAACGGGCGTGCGGTCAGCGTTCATTGCTCTAAAGTCATCTGTCTCGAAGGCTCCTGGAGCGCGAACCTGCCAGACTGGTCGGCCATTGAGATCGCTCTACCGCGCGCGGAGGGCGCGCTGCCGGTGCTCGATGATCAAACTCAAGAGCAAATCGCCAATGAATTTCAAGCAAAATTGATGATGTACAGGAGGCAGAACTACGACCGTCCGAGTGCCGCCTCCGTCCAGTTTGTTGGTCCTCCGGCACTCTCCTCTTTAAGTGCTGAAATCGCGCGGGCTTTGGACCCATGTTTCTCGGGAGAGCCTACATTGCAAGGACTGCTCCGTGACACACTTCGCAGCTATGACGAGCTGGTTGGAAAACCCACCGAGGGTCGGCTGCAGTCAACTACGACAGAGGCCTTGCTCCGAGCTTGCCACGAATCCTCCACGGCCAAGCTCCACCTGACCGCGATCACCAAGCAGTTGAACGGAATTTTGGAACAGCAAGGCGAAACGCTACAACTGGACCGGCGCGCGGTGAAAAAACTGGTGCGCGGCATGGGCTTGGAATTTCAGCCGCGGGACGCTACCGGCGAATACGTGCTGCTGCTCAAAGCGAACCGCGAAAGAATTCACAAGATGGCTAGGGACTCGAAGGTGCTTGATTCCAATTTCGGCTCGGGCTGCTCGGATTGCGAGGACAGGCAGAACGAACTGATCGAGGCGATCGGATAAGAACGAGAAAGAAACGAGCCAGCGGGGGCCATTCCGCGCAGGCCCGTTCTACTCGATTTAGTCTGTGCTTGATCAGTTTCTAAAACAGAAGGGGACTTTTCGAATCTAAGCATACGGCAAACCGACCGCAGCAGGTCGGCCGGCAACCAGCGCGACACCGTTATTCACTGAGGGGACCGACGGAGGAGCCGTTGAATCTAATGGCTTGGTAAAGGGCAGTAACGCAGTGGCGCCTGAACTTAAGGCGCCGGAGTGCATGTAGTGCACGTAATGCACGTAATGCACATAATGCACACTCTTGGCCAAGCTAAGAATTTTTCATCTGCCATGAAGTCAACCACCGTGCGCTGGCGAACGTTGTTGGGAGCGGAAAAAACACCGTCTGTACGGTGGGTCGGCTTCACGGTCTTCGCACCGGAAGAGGAGGAGCAAACGGACGAGTTAGCCGGCCATTGAGACCGGCGAAAGAACAAAAATAGCGACGGGCGCCAGATTGCGAGCAACGAAGTACTCATGGACAGAACAGACAGCCATCTACCTCCTGGGCAATGGCCCTTTCCACAAGCCGCGGTTGATCGAACGTCAACACCGATGAATCATGCGGTACTATAGCTTGTGCGGTTAATTTTATAGGAAGTAGATGCGAATGTGCTCAATACTTTATATGATAACGATGAAGTTTTGGAGCGGACTTCTCCGAGAGCCGGATGCCTGAGATCGGCCTGTCCGGTTCGATGAGCGGGGCGTGAAGACGGACGCATGGTCCAGCTCGTGAGGCACCGACAGACGAAAGAGTCGGCAACGGATAGGCTGAACCTAAACCACCGCGTCACGCCTCGACTCCACCCAAGTGACCCTCGCGTCCGCCTGCGCCCGGCGAAAATAGCCGAACGACTAGTTCAGGACTCACCGCGTGACCTTGGATGCCTCGACTGGCGTCCATACGTCTGTCTCCTCCTTTGCCATTGCATTGATTGGAGTGGACGCGTTGTTGACGTCCGTTATGTAAAAACATCGATAACATTTTTGAGCCCGACAGCGACGTCGCACCGGCAGATCACGAATGCAGTTTGCTACGGCAGTTTTATGGTTATAATGCCGGGCGCACAATGACGTTAGCGGCGGAAACCCAGCTCGGCCCCTATAAGATCCTCGCGCTGATCGGTTCTGGCGGCATGGGTGAGGTGTATCGGGCGCGCGATACCCGGCTGCTGCGTGACGTTGCTCTCAAAGTCCTTCCCGCTTTCTTTGTCAATGATCCCGACCGGTTGCGGCGGTTTGAGCAAGAGGCGCGATCCGTCGCGGCGCTCAACCATCCGAATATTGTTTCCGTCTATGACGTCGGCAATGCGAACGGAGTCCACTACATCGTCTCGGAACTGCTCGAAGGTGCGACCCTGCGGGAGCGAATTACACCCACGGGGATGCCATCGCGCAGAGCAATTGAACTGGCCATACAGCTTGCCAATGGCCTGGCTGCGGCGCATGACCGGGGCATTGTTCACCGCGATCTGAAGCCCGAGAATATTTTCATCACGCAAAACTCACGACTGAAGATTTTGGATTTCGGCCTGGCCAAGCAACATCGGCCTCCGGCCCTGGCTGAAACGGTGGACGGCATGACCGCGGCGTCGACCAGTGCCGGCCAAGTGCTGGGCACGGCCGGGTACATGTCACCGGAGCAGGTGCGAGGCGAGCCGGCCGATCATCGTTCCGACATTTTCAGCTTCGGCAGCATTCTGTACGAAATGCTCGGCGGCCAGCGCGCGTTCAAGCGCAATACCAGCGCGGAGACAATGACCGCCATCCTGAACGAGGAACCTCCAGAGTTCACCGAGCAGAGCAGCGGGATGGTGCCGGCGCTGGATCGCATTGTGCGCCACTGCATGGAGAAGCAGCCCGGGCAACGTTTTCAATCTGCGCATGATATTGCGTTCGATCTGGAATCGGTATCGCAGATTTCGGGCACGGCGGCGGCCCCAGCGGTAGCGCAGCGGAAGGCATGGATGCGGCCGGCTCTGGCCGTTCTGGCGCTCGCTGCCGGACTCGTGCTGGGTGCATGGCTGCGACCCGTGACGCCGGAACTACACCCGAAACTACACCGCATCACCTTCCGACGAGGAACGATCTGGGATGCGCGTTTTACTCCCGATGGCAATTTGATCTATGGCGCGGCGTGGGACGGCAAGCCCGTTGAGTTGTTCGCGAACCAAGCCGGGAGCACGGAATCCAGACCTCTGGGGTTGCCAGCGACCGGTATTCTGGCCATCTCCGCCCGCGGGGAACTCGCGGTGGCCAGCAATTTTAAAGCGGAGGGCTTCGAATCATTGGGCATGTTGGGGCGCGCACCTATGGGAGGCAGCGCACCACGCCAAATTGCCGATAACGTGGAATATGCCGACTGGTCGGCCGATGGCGATACGCTTGCCATCGTGCGACGTGTGGGGGGCAAGAGCAGGCTGGAATATCCGCTGGGAAAAGTCATTTATGAGACTGCCGGCTGGGCCAGTCATCCGCGAGTATCGCGGGATGGCAAATGGATCGCCTTTCTTGACCATCCCTTCGAAAGGGATGATTCCGGAGCGGTGGCCATCGTGGATCAGACAGGCAACAAAAAAACGTTGACAGGGCAATTCGTAAGCGCAGAGGGCTTGGCCTGGTCTCCGGGAAACGACAATGAAATTTGGTTCACGGCTACCACTTCAGGATCCAGCCGCGAGCTTCGCGCAGTCACCCTTGCAGGTAAGGAACGCCTCGTTTATTTAGGCACGGGGACCCTGACTCTGCACGACATCTGGAAAGACGGCCGTGTTTTGTTCTCCCGCGACGATATGCGCGCGGGGATGGTGGGGCTCGGTCCTGGCGAGAGCAAAGAGCACGACCTCAGCTGGCATGATTGGACCATTCCGCGCGACCTGAGCGACGACGGCAAAATGGTTTCCTTTGACGAAACCGGTGAAGCCGGTGGCGCAACCGGTGAGATCTACGTGCGCGGCACCGACGGCTCGCCGGCTGTGCGCCTTGCCGAAGGCGCCTCGCCAAGTTTCTCACCGGACGGGAAATGGGTGTTAGGCCGCACCGTGGCAATTCAACATGCCTTACAGAAACTGCCCACTGGTGCGGGAGAGTCTACGACCATCTCCACCGGCGACGTCCAAGCGCAGCGCGCGTTTTACTTCCCGGACGGGCGGCGTATCCTGCTCATGGGCAGCCAATCGGGGCACGGATTGAGGATGTGGGTGCTGGATAGCGAGGGTGGCACTCCGCAACCCCTTGGTCCCGAAGGCGCGACCGCCCGGCGCCGTGGATGCATTTCGCCGGACGGGAAGCTGGTGGCGGCGCGTGACCCGGAGGGCAATCTCACGATTTACCCCGTTTCGGGCGGCAAGCCTATTCCTGTTCCTAACACGCAGCCTGGCGAAGAACCGGTGCAGTGGAACTCAGATGGAAGAGCCCTATTGGTGGGCCGGCGGCAGACCACTGCCCAGGTCTCCGAAATCAATTTGGCAACGGGGGAACGCAAGTTGTTCGGTACTTTTATACCGGCGGACCCCACCGGCCTGTTTGGAAATACAGCGCCGAGCTTCTCGCGCGACCTTAAGAGTTACGTCTATGCCTACCAGCGCATCACGTCAGACCTTTACGTTGTGGATGGTTTAAAGTAGGTAGTCGTCCTTACCCGCACGCGCGCTGCTCTGCAGCCTACCGGCGAAGCTGCCGTTCAGCAAGTCATCGAGTGCAGAGACGATCCCTTGCGGCGGATATCTCGTGGGTACCGACCGGACCGGCGCCCAACGGCTCGATGAATGCAGCCATTCTGGCCGGAGCAGCCGATCATTGAACGCATGCCGGTCTGGGAATGTGCTTCTGGTGAAAAACGGGAACTGAAAGACGATCGGCCCCAGCTTCGGACCAAGGATGTCCATCGTTTCCAAGAACTCCGCGAGTTCAGCGTCGCAGTCCATGATAATTTTGTCGTGCGTGATGGTTTGAGGAACTTTGACGGAGTACACAGACTGTCGGGATCGTGCCACGTCGATGACATAGTCGGCTCCGTGAATGAAAGGTGCGCCGTCCGACGCCAGAAATGCGACCGGTTCCGCGACCTGTTCCGGTTGGCCGGGACGTCCGATCGGAATGCCTCCAACGTCGGTCGAGACGCTGGCGTCTCAGCACCGTTCTGCATCGCAGCCCACCGCCCTGTCAGACCACAACTTAGCCTTCCTATCTTATTTCACGACGAACCGGGCTTCACCAACCCAGTCATCAATATGGCTATCATTAGGCGCAGGATGAAAAGTTTTCGCGACAATTCGATAAGTGCCCGCGTCCTTATATGCGTGAGACAACCCTTGTCTGCAGTCAGCTCCGATGGGACCCGCTGGCGATCCCGAGCCGTCGCCCCATTGTATGGAATAGCTGCAGCCCACCCATTTGCTGTACTTGCCTTTGCCGAGGTCGGTCAGATTCTCGGGACCGGTGATCCGCACCGAGCGGAAAGTGTCGCCCGCCACTACAGAAAGCTCAGTGCTTTCTGTGGGAGCCGCGGACGATATCGGAAACAACGTCAGCAAGGCGAATGCGAACTTGACTAGCATCATGGCACGGCCCGCTCTTTCCGTTTACTTTTACCCTATCGCAGTGCTGCTACAAAGCAAGTCTCTTAATCAAGGATAAGTCCTGGCTTCTTGGCCGCGCTTGAGATCGAAACTCCCGCGCAGCCTGCAACTTTTTTTCGAGAGGTAGGGGACCCTGGGCTTGCGGTCCGGATTGACCGCTATGCACTCGCCAGAAATCTGGGTCCCAGAAAGCATAGCTTCTTGTAGTTCACACACTTCGATTGCTAGTGCCGCCGCGAGATTTCGTGGCGTATGGAACTGTCCCCAGTTTCGTTCTTCCCTAAAGGCCAATATCTTATTTACGACGGTCGCCAGGTCGTGCATGGGGTTCGGCCTCCAACTCGGCGTCAAGCCTGGAACGTGAGCCTATCTCATTGAGAATCAGTTCGGCGATGTTAATTTCGAGTTGACGCAACTGGCCAGGAACGGATTATTGGGCGAATCTCGTCCGAGCGGATAGCCTTGCGAATGCTGTGTCCAACATTTGCATTACTTCCGATGCATTACTTCCGAGTTGCGCGTGATCCACTCCGAATGACAGAATCGCGGCAATTTTGGTAAGGACCCTTTTGGCTGTGTGAGGGAGGAATTACGGCGTCATGGATCGAAGAACATTCTTGAAGAGATCTGGTCTGACCGCATTTGTGCCCTTTTCGCCGCCTTGCCTTTTTGCAAGCAAGCCCCTTCGCCGGCGGCGCCCGTCGGATGCCGACTGGCCTTCCAAAATAGCGTGGAAGCGCCTCAACGACGAAGTTGACGGAAATTTGATTCCTGTGGAGTTTCCGATTGACGCGTGCATCAAAAACGCGGATGGAGCCGAGTGCAAAAACCTGATCGCGGATATCAAGAACCCATACTTTGTCGGCGACCATCCAGGCCTGACGCAAACCCTGGGGTGGGTGGATGCGTGGTTCACGAAACCGAGCTTATTCGCAGTTGCAGCGAAGGATGCGAATCACGTTGCTGCAGCGGTTAACTTCGCGCGTGAGAATGACTTGCGCCTGGTGGTGAAGGGCGGCGGGCACAGTTATCAAGGAACGTCCAACGCGGCGGATTCGCTCCTGGTTTGGACGCGGCACATGCACGACGTCTCGATACACGAAGCGTTTGTCCCACAGGGCTGTGACGGGAAACAAGCGCCTCAGCGCGCGGTGACGTGCGGTTCCGGCGCAATCTGGATGCAGGCGTACGACACCGTGACCACGAAAGCCGGCGCCTACGTTCAAGGAGGCGGATGCACGACGGTGGGCGTCGCCGGGCTCGTGCAAAGCGGCGGCTTCGGAAGTTTTTCAAAGCATTATGGGACATGCGCCGCAGGCTTACTCGAAGCGGAAGTTGTGACTGCCGATGGAAAAATTCGCGTCGCGAACGCGTGCACGAATCCAGACCTGTTCTGGGCGCTCAAAGGAGGCGGAGGGGGCACTTTCGGCGTCCTGACCAAGGTGACGCAGCGCGTGCGCGAGCTTCCCGAGTATGGGGGCGGCGCGATTTTTCGGGTCAAGGCTTCTTCGAGTGACGCGTTTCGCCTGTTGTTACGCTACTTCGTCGGTTTTTACCGCGAAAATCTCTTCAACGACCATTGGGGTGAGCAGGCGCACATCGGC
>Ga0185299_10001172_pt1 | contig 55144 bp, 54 predicted proteins | sample PaiPotPPA55metaG_FD_128002 | JGI IMG/M metagenome (GOLD analysis project Ga0185299, IMG submission 128002) | Iron sulfur acid spring bacterial and archeal communities from Banff, Canada, to study Microbial Dark Matter (Phase II) - Paint Pots PPA... ... | reverse complement strand
ACGATTTTGGGTGCATCGCTTTCCGCGGTTTTTGGAATGCTGGCATTGAACAAGCTGCCGCAGCCGCATCATCCGTTGTTCAACGTCGCACGGTTTAAGCGTGCATCGAACGACAAATTCTTTTTGTGCATCGAATCGCACGATCCGAAATTTCACCTGGAAGAAACGGCGCGCTTCATGCAGAGCGTCAACGCCCAGCATGTGACGGAGGTGCGCGATGAAGATTAGCGTGGCTCTGTTTGTGGGCGTCGCTTGTTGCGCGTTGGCGATTTCCGGTTGCGATTATTCGCTGCGACAAGATATGGCCAACCAGCCATACAACCATCCGTTGTCTCCGAGCGATTTTTTCCCTGACGGGCGTTCCGAACGGCCGCTGATCGAAAACACCGTCCCGCGCGGCGCGGTTGAGAATGATGTCTACAGCGTTGCCAAGGATTACTCGGGATATCCGCTGCCGGTAAACGAAAAGCTTTTGCGGCGCGGCCAAGACCGCTACAAGATATTTTGCACCCCGTGCCACGGCATACAAGGCGATGGCAACGGGATGGCGGCGGTACGCGGCATGAAACATCCGCCGAGCTATCACATCGATCGTTTGCGGCAAGCGCCGAACGGCTATTTTTATGATGTGATCACCAATGGCTTTGGCGCGATGTACAGCTCCTCGGAGCGGATTCCGCCGAACGACCGCTGGGCGATCATCGCTTACGTGCGCGCACTGCAATTGAGCCGCAACGCCAAGGCGGGCGACTTGCCGGAAAGCTTGCGCCAGAAATTGCCAAGTAGCGGAGATTCTACAGCGGGAGCGAAGGAATGAGCGCGCAGGAATACAGAGCGCCGGATAGCGTAGGGCGGCTCGAGAAGCGCGCGCTGGTGGTTGGAGTTCTGGGACTGGTGGTGTCCATCGTCGGATGGATCACCAAACCCGAAGATTTTTTCCGGTCCTACCTGGTGGCGTTTTTGCTGGTGCTGGGATTGTCGCTTGGCTCGCTCGGGATCCTGATGATGCAACACTTGACAGGCGGGCACTGGGGAATCGTGATTCGGCGTCCGCTGGAATCCGCAACGCGTGTGCTGTGGCTTGTGCTTGCATTTGCCGTGCCTCTGATTTTTGGCATGAAGTACCTTTACACCACACACACTGTGGGCGATGAAACCCGCGTCGGCTGGCTCAATCCTCCTGCAGCCGGACAGGAAGGCGCGCTTTCTGAGCTGCAACAAAGATACCTGACGCACGATTTCTTTCTGGTCCGGGTGGTGGTTTATTTCGTAATTTGGATTGGCTTGATGCTGTTGTTCAACCTGCTGTCGCGGCAGCAGGATGTCAACCGGGACGACCGAGCCTTGCGTGCGCGATTTAAGTTCTGGGCGGGCCCGGGAATTATTCTTTACATATTCGCGATGACCTTTGCGGCCATCGACTGGTCGATGTCGCTTTCGCCGCATTGGGCGTCAACAATCTATGGTTTTTTATTTGTAGCGGGGCAGGCGATTTCCGCAATGTCGCTGATGATCATCACGGTAGTGATGTTCTCGCGCAGCGAACCTTTTTCCCACATCATCCAGAAACGCCATTTGCACGATTTGGGAAAACTGCTGTTCGCTTTCAATATGTTATGGGCGTACTTTTCGTTTTCGCAATTGCTGATTATCTGGTCCGGCAACCAGCCGGAAGAAATCACGTTTTACAAGTCGCGGCTGAATGGGTCCTGGGGAGTCGTGGCGGCAATGGTGCTGGTGCTGCATTTCTTCGTTCCATTTTTTGCGTTGTTGTCGCGCGATGTGAAGCGTAACCAATCGGTGTTGCCCAAGATTGCCATGTGGCTGATTGCCATGCGCTTCCTGGATATTTTCTGGCTGACGCGCCCGGAATTCACGTATCGCGCGTTGCCAACATTGTGGGATATCGCCGCCATTCTGGCATTGGGCGGGATCTGGCTATGGTTTTTCGCCGTGCAGTTGAAGCAGCAGCCGTTGCTGCCGCTGGGCGAACCGAAACTCGCGGAGGCCATCGCGAATCATGAGCACTGAGAAGCACAACAACGGTCACAGCGACCCCGACGCTCCGTTCCACGAATCGGTGACGTTCGAACCGCGCGACATCAACGTAGGCACTGTCGCCAAACAACTGATTTATCTCGGGCTAACAATCGTGATCGCGCTGGCGATTTGCGTGCCAGTTCTGAAGTTCTTAACCGGTATGGCCGCCGAAAACGACACGCCCATGGCCCCGGTACGAGCACAAATGAGTACCGGCGATCGCGATAACATAGCACTGCCTCCAGAGCCGCGTCTGCAGGGAGTTCCGGGTCACACAGCGGACGCGCAGCAGGATATGCGCGATAAAATTGTAGCAGACACCGCGGCAAATGAATCGCTTGGCTGGGTGGACAAAACGAATGGCATTGCGAAAATTCCTGTCAGCGAGGCCATGAAAATCATCGCGGCAAAAGGCGGCACGGCTTCATCCGGCGCTGCAGCTTCCAAGGGCGGCCCAGCCTCAAAGGCAGCGCCAGCCCAGGGAGAAAAGAAGCCATAAGGATTATGAAGAAGTCGCGCTCTATTTTTGTTCTCGCTGTCCTGCTTTTCGCGGGAGCGCGCAGCTTTGCGCAGGCGGTGCCGGATAACACCGGACCAGCCGCAAGGAATTTGCCCGCGATCTTGCGAAACGTAAATTTCCGCCCAGAGTTGAATGCGCAAATACCGCTGGATACCAGCTTCACCGACGAAAACGGAAAGAACGTGGAGCTTGGGCAGTATTTCCATCAGCAGAAACCGGTGCTGCTGGCCTTTGTGTACTACGGGTGTCCAATGCTGTGCACGCAGCTGGAGCAGGGCGTGGTCGGCTCGTTGCGAATGTTGTCGTTCAATCCGGGGCGCGACTATGACGTGGTTTTTGTGAGTTTTGACGATCGCGACACCGCGCAAATGGCGGCGGCGAAAAAGAAAACTTCGCTGGATCACTTCCGCCGGCCAGAGACTGCGGCGGGATGGCACTTTTTAACCGGTTCGAAAGAATCGATCGAGACGATCAGCAATGCCGCGAATTTCCATTTTAATTACGACACCAAGAACAATCTTTTCGCGCACGCCAGTGGAATCATGCTGCTGACTCCGGATGGCCGCATTTCACGTTACTTTTATGGCGTGGAATTTCCCGGCCGCGACTTGCGGTTGGGCCTGGTGGACGCCTCACAAGGGAAAATCGGAACACCGGTAGACAAGATGTTGCTGTTCTGTTTCCAGTACGATCCTTCCACGGCGCGATATAGCGCGACGATACTGGGCATCATGCGCCTGATGGCGGTCGGAACTGTCGCAGGCTTGCTGCTGATGATTTTGCTTTTCCGCAGGCGTGACAAGCGCGCGGCACAAGCGAATTTGAGCCACCAAGGAGCGGACTGATCGTGCAGTCGCAAATGCCATTGTATCCGGAGCAAGCCTCCAACTTCGCTCCGCAAGTGGACAATCTGGTTTATTTCATGATTGCCGTGTGTGTTTTTTTCGCGGTGGTGATCTGCGCAGCCGTGATTTATTTTATTTTTAGATATCAACGTAAGGCGCCGGATGAAATCGGAGCAGCCATTCACGGCGATCTGCGGCTGGAAATCGCATGGATCGTGCTGCCGTTCCCGCTATTGTTGGTGATGTTCGGATGGGGCGCGGCAATTTATGTGGACTACCGGCACACTCCGACCGACACGCTGGATGTTTACGTGATTGGCAAGCAATGGATGTGGAAGCTGCAGCAGCCCGATGGGCGCAAAGAAATCAACGAACTACATGTGCCGGTTGGCCGCAACGTGCGCTTGATTATGGGCAGCGAGGATGTCATCCACGATTTTTCGGTACCTTCGTTCCGGGTGAAAATGGATGTGGTGCCCGGACACTACAACACCATGTGGTTTCGGCCGACCAAGGTCGGAAAATATCACTTTTTCTGTTCGCAGTATTGCGGGACTGATCACGCGGTCATGGGCGGCTGGGTTACGGTGATGGAGCCCGATGAATATGCCAAATGGCTGGCGGGGAGCGGCGGATCGGGCGATCCGGTGGCGGTAGGGGAAAAACTTTATTCCGAACTGGCCTGCAACACTTGCCACCTGCCGGACGGCAAGGGCCGTGGCCCGTCGTATAACGGAGTTTACGGTTCGCAGGTAAAGCTTGCCGACGGATCGACTGTCCTTGCGGATGACAATTACATTCGCGAATCGATTCTGCAGCCCAACGCAAAAATCGTTGCCGGGTATTTGCCGGTGATGCCCAGTTTTCAGGGGCTGGTCACTGAAGAGCAGATTGTGGACCTGACTGCGTACATCAAGTCGTTGAAGGACCAGCCGCCGCCAGCCAAGCCTGGCGCCGCCGCGCCAGCAACGGGGAATAAATAGTATGGCCACCACAGAACTACACGTTCCAAGCGGCGAGAAGATGCCGCGCGAGCATTATCTGATTGCGACTTATGGCATTCGCTCGTGGCTTTTGACGACTGACCATAAGCGCATCGCTATCCTGTATCTGATTTCGGTTACCTTTTTCTTTTTCGTCGGCGGACTATTCGCTTCGTTGATTCGCATCCACCTGCTGACGCCCGGCGGCTACCTGGTCACGCCCGAAACTTACAACAAGCTCTTCACGATGCACGGCGTGGCGATGATTTTCTTTTTCCTAATTCCTTCGATTCCGGCGGTGCTGGGCAACTTCGTGATTCCGATCATGATTGGCGCGAAGGATTTGGCTTTTCCGAAGATCAATTTATTGAGCTGGTACATTTATCTGGTTGGCGGAGCTTTTGTTCTGTATTCGTTTGCGACCGGCGGCCTGGATACCGGCTGGACGTTCTACACGCCGCTGAGCAGCATTTATTCGAACTCGGCCGTGACGCCGGCGGTGATCGGTATCTTTATCAACGGTTTTTCGTCGATTCTGACCGGCCTCAACTTCATCGTCACGGTTCACACCATGCGCGCGCCCGGTATGACCTGGATGCGTTTGCCGCTGTTTGTTTGGGCGCACTACGCGACCAGCATAATTTTTGTCCTGGGCACTCCGGTCATCGCCATCACTTTGTTGCTGGCGGGCCTGGAGAGAATGTTCCACCTGGGTTTCTTCAACCCGGCCTATGGCGGCGATCCGATTCTGTTCCAGCACCTGTTCTGGTTTTACTCGCACCCGGCTGTATACATCATGATTCTACCGGCCATGGGCGTAATCAGCGAAATCATTCCCACCTTCGCGCGCAAACCGATTTTTGGCTACGACTTCATCGCCGCTTCCAGTATTGGAATCGCGGTCATCGGCTTCATCGTTTGGGCACATCACATGTTCCTCACCGGCCAGTCGACATATTCGGCCGTGGCGTTTTCGTTTTTGACGTTTCTGGTCGCGGTCCCGTCGGCGGTCAAAGTATTCAACTGGACCTCGACGCTTTATAAAGGTTCGATCGCCTTCGACACCCCAATGCTGTATGGCCTGGGCTTTATCGGACTCTTCACCATCGGCGGCCTGACCGGATTGTTTCTCGCCTGCCTGGGTCTGGATATTCATCTGCACGATACTTACTTTGTGGTCGCGCACTTCCACTACATCATGGTTGGCGGAGCGATCATGGGCTATCTGGGTGGGATACATTACTGGTGGCCTAAGATCACGGGACGGCTCTATCCGGAATTTCTTGCGCGCATTGCAGCCATTGTCCTCTTCGTCGGGTTTAATCTGACGTTCTTTCCGCAATTTATTTTGGGTTACCTGGGAATGCCGCGCCGCTACCACGACTATCCGCCGGAATACCAGGTACTGAACGTGATGTCCACTGCGGGCGCTTCTATTCTTGCCCTGGGATATCTATTGCCGATGATGTATTTGACGTGGTCCATGCGCTACGGCAAAGTCGCGGGGAAAAATCCCTGGCCCGCCACCGGGCTCGAGTGGACGACCGATTCGCCGCCACTGACCGAGAATTTCGTCGAAACGCCGGTCGTGGATTGGGAAGTATATGACTTCGAACACCGGCCGGAGCTGGGACTGCGTGGCGCGATTGCGAAGAAGCCGCTGCCCACGCACGGCGATGATTAACGGATTTAATTAGGTAGCGAAAGAAAAGAGGAACACCGAGTGCACCGCACCGGAGAGTTGTTTGGACAATTTCAGACGCTGGAGCAGCAGAAAGAAACCGCCACGCTTGGAATGTGGGTCTTTCTGGTCACCGAAATTTTATTTTTCGGCGGCATGTTTCTGGCTTATAGCATCAATCGCCACGCCTATTCGACGGCCTTCGGCATTGGCGGCAACATGCTGGACCTGCCGCTGGGCGCCGCCAACACCATCGTGTTGATTTTAAGCAGTCTTACCATGGCCATGGCGGTGTGGTCTGCCACCACCAGCCGGAAATCACTGATCACGATTTTTCTGATTCTTACGCTGATTCTTGGCTGCGTGTTTCTTGGCGTAAAAGTGGTCGAGTATAAGCAGAAATACGATCACCACCTGATTCCCGGCAATAATTTCGACATCAGCTATTGCATTAAAAATCGTTCAGCTATTTGCGGCACTCCGGAGGAACTTGGTAAGGAAGCGACGGAAATTGAAGAAGGGTTGAAGGTTGATCCAGACCTGAACGCGCACTCGCAGCTTTATTTTTCTCTATACTTCGCGATGACCGGATTGCACGCTCTGCACATGATTATCGGCGGCGGACTTCTCCTATTTCTGATCTCGCAGGCCAGCAAAGGAAGATTCGACGCGAATTACAATACGCCCGTGGAAAATATCGGCTTGTACTGGCACTTCGTGGACATTGTGTGGATTTATCTATTCCCGCTGTTGTATCTGATCAACCGGCATTTGGCCTGAGCGGAGAGGACACGTGTCTGAACACATCGTATCGCCGAAACTTTACGTCGTGATCTTTTTTTCCCTGATGGTTTTTACATTGCTGACCGTTTTCGCCGCGACGAGAGATTTTGGCAGGTGGAATATCGTGATCGCCTTGGTGATCGCAACTATTAAAGCCTCACTGGTAATTCTGTTTTTCATGCATGGGAAATACAGTGCGCGGCGCACCAAACTGGTCATCGTTGCGGGCTTTTTCTGGCTGGCCATTATGCTGGGTCTGACCCTTGCGGATTATTCCACGCGCCACGCCGAACCCAGCCGCACCCAGCTAAGCAATCCCACGCCTTCCCTACAGATTCGCTCCTAGAAGTTCAGCAAATCTTAACTGCAACGCGCTATTTTGCCTTCGACTTCTGTTCGATAGGCACAGCTGTAAATGCCTGCTTTATACCGTTGTTTTTTCTAGGGTTTGACGACCGACGTAAACCGCTCGGGGTCCTTCATTGGCAGGAAAAACAAAAATGGGGAGAAGGTAACCGGCCCAGCCCTCAATCCCCTAAAGGGATCCTCGGCTAACTCCTCCCACGCTTTCTGACTATGCAAGCCTCGCGCCAACCCTAACTCCTTTAGCTGCAACACCAGGCTGCCCGGTAGGTTTGTAAAAATGCACCACCCCCGCGAAAATTTACTTGCTTGCAGGGTAGATTTTGTACGCCATTTTTTGTCAATCGCTCGAGCGCCTCTTTGCGGACTTAAGCCGCAAGTTGACCCGTGCGAACATCGCCTGCTATGGTTAAAAGTTATTCTGCCCTCAGTGCGCTTACTGGGTGCTGGGGCTCCTGTGGAGGGGCTTGCTAAGACCATGGGCCTGACCAAACTCATTGTTCGCGGCGCAAGACAGAACAATCTCAAGAATATCAGCCTGGAGATCCCCAGAAATTCTCTGACCGTGATAACCGGCCTGTCCGGGTCCGGAAAGTCGTCGCTGGCGTTCGACACAATTTACGCCGAAGGCCAGCGCCGTTATGTAGAGTCTTTATCCGCGTACGCACGACAGTTCCTCGATCAGATGGAGCGCCCGGAAGTGGACGTCATCGAAGGACTTTCGCCTTCGATTGCCATTGAGCAAAAGACCACGACGCGGTCGCCGCGATCCACGGTCGGTACCATTACTGAAATTTACGATTATCTGCGCGTGGTGTATGCCTCGATCGGCGTGCCGCATTGCCCGAGCTGCGGAAAGCCCATCAAGCGCCAGTCGAGCGAAGCAATCGTTCAGGCCATTCTTGGCGGCGAACTGAGCAAGACGGACGATCGGGTGATGATTCTTGCGCCGATTGTTCGCGGACGCAAAGGTGCCTACCGAAAAGAACTCGAAAAACTTTCTCAAGACGGATATGTTCGCGTGAGGATCAATGGCGAACTTTTCCCTCTGGATGATCCACCGCAACTGGACAAGAGGAAGAATCACACGATCGAAGTGGTGGTGGACCGTTTGCTCGTGAAGCAGGGAATTGCTTCGCGCCTGGAACAATCGATCGCGACCGCGCTGAAGCTCGCGGCCGGGCTGGTCACGGTTGCAGTAGTCGGTGGCAAGGAATTTACGTTTTCGGAAAAGCTGGCGTGTCCTGATTGCGGCATCAGCGTTCCGCAGCTTGAACCGCGCTCGTTCAGTTTTAATTCACCCTATGGCGCTTGCCCTGCCTGCAATGGCCTCGGTTCGAAGTACGATTTTGATCCCGCGAAGGTGGTCACAGACTGGACGCGTCCGCTTTTCGACGGCGGACTGGGGCCGGGATCGTCTTCGGCAATTCTGAAGCGCACCCTGGAGCTGGCGGCCTACGCGCACGGATTCGATCTCGATACCCCGTTCGAAAAGCTTCCGGTCAAAACGCAGAACCTGATTTTATACGGCTATCCGCCGTTCGCCGCTCCCGGTTACTCCGGCGACGATTCGAAAAAGCCTAAGGTTAAGTCCACAAAAAGTTTCCGGTTTCAGGGTGTCCTGAAATTTTTCGAGCGCAATTTTGCGGACTCCAATTCCGATTCCTATCGCGAATGGATGACGCAGTATATGTCCGCGACGCTTTGCAGCGCGTGCTTCGGAAAACGCCTGCGTCCCGAATCACTGGCGGTGAAACTGGCGGGCTGGTCCATTGCGGATTTCACGGCGCTCTCGCTGGTTGCGGCCCGGCCGGCCGTTGACAGGATTATTGCGCAGCTCACGCCGCGCCAGAAAGAAATCGCCGCGCGTCCGCTGGAAGAAGTGGCGGAAAGAATCGAGTTTTTGCTGGCGGTTGGGCTGGGCTACCTGAGTTTGAGCCGCTCCGCGGCCACGCTTTCCGGCGGAGAGGCTCAGCGTATCCGTCTGGCTACCCAGATTGGTTCGCGACTGCGCGGTGTGCTGTATGTGCTGGACGAGCCTTCCATCGGCCTGCACGCGCGTGACAATGACCGGCTGCTCGGATCGCTGGAGCGGCTGCGAAATCTCGGCAATACCGTGATCGTGGTCGAGCACGACGAAGACACCATCCGGCGCGCCGACTTTGTCTTGGATCTCGGCCCGGGCGCAGGCAATGCCGGCGGATATCTGGTGGCGCAGGGAAAACCGGAGCAGATTGCGGCCAGCGCCGAATCACTGACCGGACAATATCTTTCCGGCGTCGCAAAAATTCCCGTCCCGGAAGTGCGACGCAGTCCCAATGGAAAATCCATTCAGGTTCTCGGGGCCTCGGCAAATAACCTGAAGGAAATAGATGTGACGATTCCGCTCGGCTTGCTCACGGTGGTGACGGGCGTTTCGGGGTCGGGCAAATCCACGCTGGTCAACGACATTTTGTACCGCGCGCTGGCGCACAAACTTTATCGCTCCATGGAACTTCCGGGCGCGCATGGCTCCGTCCTTGGAATCGAGCACATCGACAAAATCATCGAGATCGACCAGGCCCCCATCGGACGCACGCCACGTTCGAATCCCGCAACATATAGCGGAGTATTTGCGCCGATCCGCGAACTTTTCGCGATGCTGCCGGAATCGCGCGAACGCGGCTACAAGCCAGGTCGCTTCAGCTTCAACGTCAAGGGCGGCCGGTGCGAAGCTTGCCAGGGCGACGGCCTGCGCCGCATCGAGATGAACTTTCTGCCCGATGTTTACGTGATGTGCGAAGTCTGCCGCGGGCGGCGTTACAATTCCGAGACTCTGGCAGTGCGTTTCAAGGGCCATTCCATCAGCGACATCCTGAACATGCAGGCCGTGGACGCGCTCAAGCTGCTGGAAAACATTCCGCAAATTCAGCAGAAGCTTGCCACCATAGTCGAAGTGGGCCTCGGCTATGTGCAACTCGGCCAGTCTGCAACAACTCTTTCGGGGGGCGAAGCGCAACGAATTAAACTCGCGCGGGAACTTTCCAAGCGGCAAACCGGGCGCACGTTTTACATTCTGGACGAGCCCACGACTGGACTGCATTTTGATGATGTAAGGAAATTACTGGCCGTTCTGCAGCGGTTGGTTTCACTCGGCAATACTGTGTTGATCATTGAGCACAATTTGGACGTCATCAAGCAGGCCGACTGGGTCATCGATCTTGGTCCTGAAGGCGGCGAAGGCGGCGGGCGCATTGTCGTGCAAGGTTCGCCGGAGACTGTCGTTCGCAACAAAAAGTCTTACACCGGGCAGGCGCTGGCTCGGGTACTCTCGTTGCATGCAAGTTCGAACGGTTCGGGTAAGTAGTGAATCAAGGTCTTTCGGAGTGTGTCACCGATGGGAGCTCTTCTTTATTTCGGAATAAAATTTCCTGCCTACACGCTCTGGTGTTATTTCGGATTATTCAAGTTTCGGCACGAATTGCAGCCGGCATGGCCACTTGCCTGGCGGACATTCCCCTGATTGCGTCGCTTGGCTTCGTCGTTCCTGTGGGCCGTTTTTTGTGCTGAGTTCTTTTTTGCGGGAGGCCGCGAGTGCATCGCGGCAAAGCGCTTTCTTGCGCAAGCCCCAGTTTCCCGTTTACAGTGAAATGTCCAGAATGAACACCGTCTATCAGCTGCAGCCTCTCGTCCTCGGCGATGTCGCGACTTATCCGCTGGCGTCGCGGAAAAGCAAGGTCTCAGTGGCCGACTTTGCCAGGCCGGTCGCCGGGAACGCAGCCATCACAAAAGTTCTTGATGCGCTGCCCACAATTTTGGCAGCGCACGATTTTCGCAACGTGGTGTCAGCCATTCAACTGGCAAAACGCCAGCGCCGGACGATTTTGTGGGGAATGGGCGGTCACGTTGTCAAAACCGGGCTCGGTCCCCTCGTCGTGGACCTGATGCGACGCGGATTCGTTTCGGGAATCGCGATGAACGGTGCAGCGCTCATTCACGACTTTGAAATCGCCTTGTCTGGCCAGACATCGGAAGACGTGGAAGCCGGCTTAACCGAAGGTAAATTCGGCATGGCGACAGAGACTGGGCTTTTTCTAAATCAGATTGCCGGCACTGCGGCGTTCTCAGGTATAGGCTACGGCGAAGCCGCCGGAAAATTTCTCTCCGGTCGCCGTCTGATGCCGCAAAACGCGCAAGCCAGTATCCTCTTTAATGCTTACAAGCTTCGCACTCCGGTGACCGTTCATCTCGCAATCGGTACTGACATTCCGCACATGCATCCCGCGGCAGATGGAGCGTCCCTCGGTGCCGCTAGCCATCACGATTTTCGCCTGTTCTGCGGCCTCGTAAAAGAGATGCATCCTGGCGGTGCGTACCTGAATTGGGGTTCTGCGGTCTTGTTACCCGAGATTTTTTTGAAGGCGGTGTCGGTGGTGAGAAATCTCGGCGTTCCGCTAATGCCGATCACCACCGCCAACTTCGATTTTATTCAGCATTACCGGCCACTGCAGAATGTAGTGAAACGTCCCACGGCATCATCGAATAAGAGTCGTTCCTCGCAGTCGAAAGGCTACGCCATCACAGGCCATCACGAACTCCTGTTTCCGCTGATTGCTGCCGCGCTTGTGTCTGGATGGCCGCGCGCGGCGAGGAAAAAAGCATGACGGTTTTTGATGATACGAAACCGCCAGCCCCAGACCCGCCTGCTGATCCATCGAGCGACTCCCAGAATTCCCTCCACGATCTTGCAGACAAAATCGTTGTTGGTGCCCCGGAACCTGTTCCGGGTTCCTTGGGCGATCCGATTTCGCTCACAAGCGCTCTTCCGCCACCGACTGCCGCGCCTTACCGGCCGGATCTTCCGGACGACTTGCGCGTCCCGTGGGGATGGCTGCACTTTCTGGTCTTCTTTATTTTCGGACTGGTGAGCTTCGCCGTCACCCAGATTGGCGCCACGCTCTATTTGATGTCCCAGTCGCACAATGCTCAGATGACACAGAAAGATCTGGAACATCTTGCGGCCTCCAAGCCGATTATTCCCATTACCGCAAACGTGCTGTTATATGCGCTGCTTATCTTGTTCCTTTACGTCAGCATTGCAATTTTGAAGAATCTTCCCTTCTGGCGAACGTTCGGTTGGCGAAAGCTTATTCCTGTCGCGGGAATGCCTTCCAGTCCCTGGGTTTATTTCGCTGGCGGCATTGCATTGTCTTTGTGCGTGGCGATTGTCAGTAGTCGCGTAAAGACGCCAGAAAATCTTCCTATCGAGGAACTTTTCAAAAGTCGCGTTGGCGCTTTTCTCTTGATGGGTATGGCTGTGTTGATTGCTCCGCTTGTGGAAGAGACGGTTTTTCGTGGATATCTCTACCCGCTTTTCGCGAAGAATCTGGGAGTTGCTCCGGGAGTTGTACTTACCGGCGTGTTGTTCGGCCTGATGCACGCTCCGCAGCTTGGCTGGACGTGGGGCTTGGTGGCCATGCTTATCACCGTGGGAATCATCTTTACGTTAGTGCGCGCCAGAGCCGGAACGGTGCTTGCCAGTTATCTGATTCATCTGGGATATAACTCAATGATCGCCGTTACGGCGATCTTGGCCACGCACGGATTCACTCGCATGCCGCCGCACCCTTGAAGCCATTCTTGGCCGCGGCGCCAGCCCTCGTCTACAATAGAATTTTGCGGAGATGAAAATCGAATGTATGTAGCGCAACCGATTGAATGGACCGATCACGGTGTGGTCATGCTGGACCAGCGCCGGCTTCCCGGCGAAGAGATTTCCTACACCTACACGACATACCAGGACGTCGCAAAAGCCATCCGCGAAATGGTGATTCGCGGAGCGCCCGCAATCGGGGTCGCCGCTGCGATGGGCGTAGCCATCGGTGTACAGAATTCTTCAGCGAAGTCGCTGGAAGATTTGCGGGCGGAATTTCCGGTAATTATTGAAACTCTAGCCAAGACGCGGCCTACAGCGGTGGATCTTTTCTGGGCCCTCGACCGGATGAAACGCCGGTTCACGGAACTTTCGGCGCAAACTTCCGATCTCGCGCAGATCAAGGCCGCGCTTGTCGAGGAAGCGAAAGCTGTGCACTTCGAAAAGCGCGCCACTGACGAAGCGATTGGCCGCTTCGGCGCGGAATACATGCCCCAGGACGGCCGCGTAATGACTCAGTGCAACGCTGGTGCCTTGGCTACTGGAGGCATCGGCACAGCGCTCGGCGTGATTCAAGTCGCGGTCGAGCAAGGCAAAAAACTTCACATTCTTGTTCCTGAGACTCGGCCTTATTTACAAGGAGCACGCCTCACAGCGTGGGAACTTCACCGCAGCAACATTCCTCTTACGCTGATTACCGACAACATGGTGGGCCACTTCTTGAAAACGGGAAACGTCAGTGCGATTGTTACCGGAGCTGATCGCATTGCTGCCAACGGCGACACCGCCAACAAGATCGGCACCTACCAGATTGCTGTGCTCGCGCGTGAACACAACGTACCGTTCTATATTGCCGCGCCGGTTTCCACTTTTGATCTGTCCATCGCTTCCGGCGAACAAATTCCTATCGAAGAGCGATCTTCCGCCGAAGTCACTCAGATCCAGGGCATTCGCATCGCTCCGGACGTTCATGCGGCGCATCCCGCGTTCGATGTCACGCCGCATCGCTACATTGCGGCTATATTCACCGAACGCGGTGTCGCACGTGCGCCTTACACCGAGTCACTCAGGGCACTCGCTTCCGCGACACATCGCTTTTCTGTTGCCTGACTCTGCGCCCAGGGGTTCTATTTTCCTCGGGTTAGCGACATCGTTTCCGCACCGGCGTTCTTCTGGTCCTTGTACATCGTCCAAGTCTCATTCAAGTGGTTGGCATCGACCAACTTGAATACCGCATGGTGCATGTGCAAGTCGTCCGGTTTCAGGTTGGTCGCAGCAACAAAGTCGAACGTGAGAGTGCCCGTTGCGGCGTCGTACGTTGCTGCCATCGTTGGCTGATTTCCCGCGTGACAATAATGCGTCATCTTCAGTGTGTCGCCGTCCAAGTAGTACATCGTAATCATGTTCATCGGCTTTCCGCCCTCGATCATTTGGAATTTCTCGAGAACCGCATTTCCGTCCGACGTCACCTCAATGTCCGCGGTTAATTTGGAGTCGTCGGGCGTACTTCCTTCCCAGTGACCGGCCAGGGACTTCATTTTCTCAAACGCCGCAGCGCCGTTATTGCCCGCTCGCGTCTTCACGGCCGAAACAAGCAGTACCAAACAAATCAAACCAACCAGAATCACCGGCTTCCTATTCATCATTCCTCTCCTTTTCTGAATATTCCTGAGTTTAGAAAAAACAACAGTGTTTCCGCTCTATTGCGCGGGAGCCGTTGCGGCGGCTCTAGCGCCATACCGCTGCGTTGCCCACCCCACTAACCCGCCCACGATGCTTCCCGGCAGGATAATCTCGAAGTAGTAGCCGTGCTGCAGGCGCGCCACTAGAAACGCCAGAACGAATCCGACCGCCAGGCCGAACAAAATTCCCAGCGGTACCGAGTTCACTTTGCGCGCAAAAATTCCGGCGGCCACTCCGGCAAGAAGTCCCTTGAACGTCGAGCCGATAACAATTCCCACGATCGCCGGTCGCACCGCAGGCGTGAACCAGGCTGTGCCTCCGTCAATCGCTCCGAGCAAAGCACCCACGAGAAGTCCCAACACAATTTTGTTCATCACGTTCCTTTCCCTGCTTCGGGTTCTGGAAAGCCCGCATTCTCTCCGTGCCTCTAGGGTTCTTTACAACAGTAGGAAAAATTCCTTTAAGCTTCAGGGACGGCCGAGGAAAACAAATAACGTCCGCATCAGTAAGTACACTGTAATCAGCAAGATAGCAGCTTGATAGCGGATATAAAATCTCTGAGTCCACTCCCATAAATTCTCGCGATGCGCTGAAACGGGCATGCCGTCCAAGTACTGCGAAATGTCCGCCGCCAGCGCTGACACACTCCCGTAACGCTCAGGTAAGTTTTCCGCACACGCTTTTTCGCAAATCGCACCAAGAGCCCGCGGAATACGAAACGCGGTTGAGTTTTTTGCTGGCTTTACCATCACCTCGAGTAATTTTCCCAGCGAGAAAATGTCCGTGCGCGCATCCAGCAATGAGGATTTGCCCTGCGCTTGTTCCGGCGACATGAATCCCGGCGTACCCATGACCGTTCCATCTTGAGTTGCCGATGTGATTTGCGTCGCCGTGTCCGCCGCGACTGTGTCCGATAGTGGTGCTGTCGAAACGATGGTTTCCTCAGAACGCCCGGCGGCATCCGGTTGTAATATTTTTGCCAGGCCCCAATCCATTACCAGCACTTCTCCGAATGCGCCGACCATGACGTTTGCTGGCTTCAGATCGCGGTGAAGAATTCCGCGGGAATGCGCGAAAGATACGGTTTCGCAGATGCGCAGAAAGAGTCGCAAACGCTCGGGCAGCGACGATACGCTGGCAACAGATTGATCAACACGCGAACCTTCTACAAACTTCATCACGTAGAAAACGCGGCCGTCGGCCAAAGTGCCTGCGTCGTGCACTGGCACGATGCCAGGATGTTCGAGTTTGGCCAGCACCCGAGCTTCTCGTAGCAGCCGCTCTTGCAACTCGCCGTGTGGGTCGGATGAATCCAGAACCTTGATTGCCACGCGGCGGTTCAGGGTCTTATCTTGTGCCGCATAAACGGTTCCCATGCCGCCGCGCGCCAGAAATTCCTGCAGGACGTAGCGTGTACCCGGGAATTCCAGAAGCGCGCCTGCATTTCGCAGCCTTTCTACCGCTTTGTCATTCAGGAAGTTGCTCATAGCTTTCCGCCAAACAACGCCCTGGATTCACGCGCAAATTCCTCGTCCGTCGCACAAAGCGAACGCAAGCGTTGCTGCACCAGCCGGCGAAATTCGCGCCGCGCCCAGGCCAACTGATTGGTTATCTCGGAGACCGAGAGACCACGTTGTTCAGCGAGCTGCGCGTAAGACACCGTTTCATCGCCACAAAGGTCGTAGATTTCAAACAACGAAAATGCCGCTTGTCTTTTAGGAACTTCGCAGACTTGCCGCAAGTCTTCGACCGCCGACGAAAACAGACTGCGAATCCATTCCTTTTCGAAAAACTCCTCGAATTGTTCCGGCGAAGGTATCGACGCAGGATCGATGGTCTGCGCGCGCAGTTCGCCTTCCGCGCCTGGAAAATCGAGGGCCAGATGCACTGCGTCGCCACCGCGTTTTTGCCGGCCCGCATGCTTTATCTCATTCAGTACAAAGCTATCCACGCACATGCGAATGTAGGTTCGCAACCGGCTCTTGCCCGCATCAAAGCGCGACAGCAAATCGCGCTCGAAAAGTTCCATAAAAACCCCCTGCGTCAGGTCCTGGGCTTGGTCTGGAGCTTTTGCGAATTTCAAACGGATATATTTGTAAACCGGCTTCCAGTAGGCGGTAAAAAGCACATCCAGGGCGCGAGAGCGCTCCGCGGAATCATCGCTGCCCGCTGCGGCGATGACCGACCATCGGGTTTGCGGAAAATTTCCGCCCTCAGAAAGGAAAGAATGATCGAAGGCCATGGTCCTCGGAAATATTCGATGACACGCTGCAGCGAGTCTACGCAGAGAAAATGAGGGAACGCAAGAGTCGGCCTAAGACCGGACAGGAAGCGTACCGCAGCGTTGCATTAGGGCGATCCTTACTGAACGTGTTTGCTGAGGCGCCGTACATCAAATCGCTCGATGCGCTAGCACGGCTTGCGACGCAGTGCACAATTTTCGTCTCACTAGAATTAAGGCGTCAGCGAAAATTTTCGATCAGCATAATTTGTGCTTGATGCCCGCCGGGTTGGTCGAAGGCTACAGTTTTACCGTCGTGCGTGGCCGCGAGCCAGAAGGGCACAATGTGCAGCATGCCAACAGTTTTTACTCGCTGGGTTTCAGGATCAAAGAGGTTTAGGACCGGCGCTCCGGTTCCGGTCGGTTGCGCGAACAGAATGCCGTTGTCTACAACAGCCCAGCTCGCCCAGGTAGGGGGCCGCACGCGAGCCGATACCAAAGACTCGTGTCCTCCGCTCGCTGGGACTTGCCAGATTTCCGGATTCGCATGTGGAGTCTTGGCGTAGTAAATCAACTTTCCGTCTGCAGATTCGAATGCAGCATGGCCACCGAGTTTTGTCACTTGCACGGGTGTGCCGCCCTCTGACGGGATTTTCCACACTTGCCAGCTTCCGGCGCGGCTCGATGCAAAGTAAATCCATTTGCCATCCCGAGACCAGCTTGGACAACGGTTCTCAGACTCATCCGGCGTGAGAATGCGAGGCGCGCCTCCCCGCAAGCTGAGGACTTCAATCACCGCTCCCCTCCTTCGATTCGCGTCGAACACGATCGACTCACTATCTGGGGACCACCGAGGTGTGCCAGCATCGCCCACTGCGCTTAGCTGAAACGCGTTGCTTCCGTCGCGGTCGCTCACCCAAATTTCCATCGTTCCCGAGCGGTCTGACATATACACAAGCTTCTTGCCGTCGGGAGAAAATTGTGGGCCGGGACCCTGATCGGTCTGGCTGGTTAACGGTACCAGAATTCGCGGTTCCGCCTTCCTTTCCGCCGGCAACTCCGTCTGCCAGATGGTCAGACTTCGCGTCTCGCGTTGGTACGCAAGCCGGTCTCCCATGCGCGAGACTGCCGGCCAAGACCCGTTCTCATTGAATTGCACTGCCGGGGCTCTAGTCTCGGCCGAAACTCTCCACAGCGCCGATTTCCCTCCACGGTCGGATGCAAAAATCACCGAGCGGCCGTCAGCCGACCATCTTGGAGATCCGCGAAGCCTCGCAGATTCAGTGGTAATCAGGGTCGGTTCGCCGCCGGCGGCCGGTATCGTCATGATCTCTTGCGGAAATCCCATTTCGCTGCTACGCACAAACAGAATCTGTTTTGCGTCCCGCGAAAAAGACGGCCCCCAATCCTGCGTCAAAGGAGGCGGCGTTGTCAGTCGGCGTACGGCGGAATTATCCAAACTTAATACAGAAAGGCTCGCACCCCCGCTGAAAGCGATTGTCTTTCCATCAGGCGACCAGTCCAGCGCGCCAACTCTTGGTGCCGCGCCGGGGACTTCCAACCGCCGCTCGCTTCCTCCGCCTGCCGGTACCACATGAATTTCCAACTCCCGATTTTCAGAGCGTGAGAATGCAATCGAGCGTCCGTCCGGCGACCAAACTGCGCAACAATCTTTTTCGTTCCGGGTTAATTGCCGTGATTGATCGCTCCCGAGCTGCTGTACGAAGACTCCTGAATCTCCAGGCTTGCCGCCATCGCGATAAAAAGCTATGTAGTTTCCGTCCGCGGAAAATGCCGGCTCACCAGCCGTGTCAGTGGGACTAGTCAGGGAGCTAATTTTCGGCGGCTGCAAGACCGCTTCCGCCACTTTTCCACGCGAAACGCCGGTTCTGAGCAATAGCCCGCCGCCTGCCAGACTCACGCAAAGCACAAGGGCAACGGCTAGAGATTTACGCCAGGAATGAATCCAGGCATGAATCTTCGATTGTCGCGGGTCACTTCGCGCCGGGAAAGTCTCGCCAAGTTGCCCAACAAGCTCCACTGGCATATCCGGAGATAATTTCGCAATCTCGAGCACTCCAACATCTCTGCTCGCTGTCATGGCCGGCCTGCTTCCCTCGATATTTGCAATGAACCGGTAACCACGCCTCGGCAAAGTTTCCACGTAGCGAGGGCTATCCGCCGAGTCGCACAGCGCTTCCCGCAATTTGTTCACGGCTGCGTTCAACCCGTGGTCAAAATCTACAAACGTATCCCCTGGCCACAGCCGCGCGCGCAGCTCTTCGCGGGTAACCAACTCGCCAGGGCGCTCCAAAAGCAGGGCCAGAATCTCAAATGGCTGGCCTACAAGACGCAGCTTGATTGCATCTTTCCGCAGCTCGTGGGTGTGCAGGTCCACCCAGAAAGGGCCGAACCGCACCGGTGTTTGTCCGCTCTTGATCATGGTCTCTAGACGAATCTTGCGCCTCAGGTCACTCTGACTTACGTGCCTCCGGCTCTTTTTGTTCCCCAATATCCCTGGATAAGTCCTTACAACTTGGAGGTTTAATGGATGAGGCGCAAAGTACACCGCACGACCCAAAACGTATCCTGCAGTTCCACTTCGCGCACCTACGCCAGGACAGCCACTTGCCATGGCACCCACGGATTTTGACGAATCTCACCTAAGAAACGTTTAAAAGGATTATGTGGAGCAATTCGCGTCCGAATCAGGGAGGAGTTGCCAGGCTGAAACTAATCTTACCTATTCGTACCGCAATGCTTCGACGGGATCGAGCCGCGCGGCCTTCCATGCTGGATAGATTCCAAATCCGATTCCGATCAGCGCGCATAGAACCAGCGCCGTCAGTACCCAGAAAACAGAAAGTTCAGCAGGCATATGAACAGCATATTTTAGAAGCAGGGTTAACCCCGCCCCCAGGGTTACACCGATAATTCCACCCAGTGCGCTCAGCGTCACTGCTTCAATCAAGAATTGCATCAGAATGTTGCTGCGTTTCGCGCCAATCGCTTTGCGTACGCCGATTTCCCGCGTTCGCTCGGTCACACTGACCAGCATTATATTCATTACGCCGATACCGCCCACCAGCAGACCCACCGATGCGACCGCGAAGGTGAGCAGAAAAATCAGTCCGCTAATTTTGTTCCAGAGGTCCAGAAAATAATCCGAAGTGAACAGCGCGAAGTCGTCGGGTTTTCCATTGGAGAGCCTGCGTTTGCGGCGCAGCAGTTCGCGAATTTCTTCCACCGCTTCGGTAACGTATCTCGGATCGCTGGCCTTGGCGAAAATCACGTAGTCGCGTTTGTTGGGATAAAGCTTGCGCAGCGTGGTCACCGGCATCAGCGCGATATTGTCTTCCGGATTGGAGCCGCCGGAAATACCCTGGCGCCGTTTCTGCAGCGTGCCGATCACGGTGAACAGTTGCCCGTCGATGGTCACTTCCTGTCCGACGGCGCCCCGGCTTCCATCGGGGAACAAAAGGTTTGTGGTGTCAAAACCAAGCAGCACTACCGGTGCGTGATGCTCCGTATCCGTTTCATTGAACTCCCGTCCTGTCGCAATCTTTAGATCAAAAATTTGCGTGATCGAAGGCGCATTGCCTTGCAGGATCACATTTTTCGCCCGACTGGAGCCGTGCCGCACATCCGACGTACCCACGCCAAACTGCGGCTGAAAGATTCGCATAGACGGGGAGGCTGCTTTCACATGCGGCAGTTTTGCCATATCGTCGGCAAATTCCGCCAGGAGTTCTTTACGCGTGAACCACTCGCTCGGCGGATGTGACAGCGAGGCCCAGGGAAATCGGTACGCAATAATCGTGTCGGATCCAAGATCGCGGATTCCGCCCAGCACAGAATCGTTCAGCCCGTTGATCACCGAGCTCACCGCGATTACCGTTGTGATTCCAATGACAATACCGAGAATCGTGAGCGACGAACGCAGGAGGTTTTTTCGCAGCGTGTCCAGCGCCAACGCTACCAGCTCACTCAGCTTCAGCGAATGTTCAATTCGCACCAGTGCGCGCAAACGCGAAGCGCGGGAATCAGCCAGAGTATTGGCGATCGTTGACATGCTACGTTGCTGAACAATCTCCTATTCCGCGCGCAAAGCTTCCACTGGATCCAATCGCGAAGCTTTCGATGCCGGATAGGTTCCAAAGAAAAGTCCAACGCTCAGCGCTACCAGCAATCCTCCCAGCACCGACCACAATTGCACCGCCGCAGGCAGCGAAGTCGTCAGGTAAACAAGTTTCGCGACCACGATACCGCACAGAACGCCGATCGCTCCGCCAATCACGGCAATTGTCCCCGCCTCAATCAAAAATTGCAGCAGGATGTCTGCACGTCGCGCGCCCAGCGCTTTGCGCACACCGATTTCTCTGGTTCGCTCGGTAACACTAACCAGCATAATGTTCATGATCACGATGCCGCCAACCACCAGCGAAATCGAAGCGATGGCGATCGTCACCACGAAAAATGACGAGCTGATGTCTTTCCACAACGAAAGGAAAGAGTCGCTGGTCTCGATAGCGAAATCATCTTTTGTGTCGTAGCTGAGATGCCGCCGCCCGCGCATGATCTGGCGAACTTCATCTACCGAATCCTGAATTTTTGCGGCGGACCCGGCACGAACCGTGATTCGCAGACTATCCGTCTGCGAACCAAAATCCTTTTGATACGCGGTGAGCGGCAGAATAATCCAGTTGTCCAGCGAAGTGCCCAGCGTCGAGCCTTCTTTTTTGCCAACGCCGATCACCATGCACGGAAAATTGTTCCAACGAACTTCCTTGCCCACAGGATCGCCGCCGGGCAGCAGGTTGTCCACGATGTCCATGCCAACTACGCAGTCCGGCGAAGCGCTCTTAAGATCTGCATCGGTGATGTGGCGCCCCTCGATCAGGTCCACGTCGTAGAGTTCCGCCATCTCCGGAGTCCACGCGCGCAAGTTGGTGTCCTTCAGCGAATTCGTTCCGCTGCGCACCTCCACCCGGCCGCCCAGCGAAGCGCCAATCCCTTTGCACGACTTGCACAGCTGCTTGATCGCATCGTAGTCCTCTGAATCAAGACGTTTGCGTTTTTGAAATTCCAGCCAGTCATCTACATTGGTAATAATCGAAGGCTGTTTGGACACGCCAAAAACATCAGCGCCCAGGCGAAAAACCCGCGTAGCCACGTACTGATTCGCCCCGTTGATCAAGCTCACGACTGCAATGACTGCGGCCACCCCAATCACCACGCCCAAGAGGGTCAACACACTCCGCAACTTGTGCGCCCACAAACTCGAAGTCGCAATCGCTACCGCCTCGGAAAAGTTCATCGACCGCTTCGCGGTCGTACCTGACGGAGACCGCTTCGCGGACGAACTGGATTCAATGTCCTTAGCCGGAAGGGAACTGGATGCTAGATGAGTTTGATCCATGGACAAGGCTATGCGGGAATGCCCTCATCCTACCATACGCAGGGAGGCGGCTTCGAGTTACCCCGTTTACCGCGCGCGCATCCTAGGAGCCTAAGGAGTCACTTCAGAGCGTAAATGCTTCGCCAGTTTTTCGATCCGCTTCAACTGATCACCGAGGTCTTTAGGTAGTTGTCCTTCGGCGACCAGATTCACCCGGGGCGGGATCCCCGCGGACAATTGGGCCAACTCTTCCGCTTCACGCTTGAGCTTCACTGGATCTGGCGCTATCGGGCTAGGCCCCAAGGGTGGATCGAGCGACTTATTTGTCTGCTTGTCCGCTTCGCGAACACCCGGCGGTATCGGCCGCACTCTCTGGGCCGACTCTTTCGCCGGAAAAGATATCAAGGTGACTGCAAGGAGAACCGAAGTAAGGAATGGCTTCCGCATAAACACCTCCGCGGAACACTGTGTGGATCTGTGCGAACTTTACACCCTTGCTTCTCGGCCGAATAGCGCAACCAAAACAAAACCGGCCCCGCAAGAGCGGGGCCGGTCGGTTGAAGTTAGGTAGGGCTTTAGAAGTTGACTTTGAAGCCGAACTCCATCGAACGTGGCGCGCCGATCGCGAACACGCCCGAGCCAAGACCGGTCTCAAAAGGCTTGCGAGTGGACTTGTATGTACCCCCAGTAGGCTGTCCCGTAACGGGGTCCAAGAACGTCGCAACGGAGCCGGAGCTCCCGTCGAGAACTCCGCTGATCAAATTGTCAGGACCATTGTAGTTCTTGTGGTTAAAGAGATTATAGAATGCCGCCTGCGGTTCAAACCGCAAGCGTTCCCACTTGCGGATCGGCTTGATGGACCAGCCGAGACGCAGGTCAAAAGTAAAGAAGTTGCCGTTGTTTACTTGTCCTGGCGCTGCCGTTGGCAATTGGAGGTTGTCGTAGTTGGCACAACCCGCGCTCGGGTTTAGCGACGGTGTTACAGCGCAAAGCGACTGCAGCTGATCGGAAGTAAACAATCCAGCGCTTACCAGAGCCTGACCTGCCGGCGTCAGTTGATTGCCGAACTTGCTGCTGTAGGTGGCCAGGAACTTGTTGAGGTTGCCCGCGTTGATATCGCGGCCGAACGAACCGAAGTTCGAACCCGGTACCGGAGCCACGCCTGTTTGTCCGTCGCCGTTTGTATCGTATTGGAAGATGTCTTCCAGGTTGCCCGGCGCAAAAAACGTCAGAGTCTGCGGAAGTGCCGTGTAGTAATGAGTGATGAAATTCGCGCGAATTCCCGCCGGAAGATCCATAACTACTCCAGCCGAGAACTGATGCTTACGGTCGAGACCGTTCGGCCCCAGATATTTGCCCGGGTTGTTATAATCCACTGAACTGTTCACGAAATCGCCGTCAGTCGCCTGACCTACGAAGCGCGAAAGCGAATAGGATACCTGCGCGTTCAACCGGTGGATAAAGCTTACCGGGCTCTTTAGATCGCTCCTGAGGACGACGTCCAAGCCATTGTAAACCGAGCGCCCAATCGGTTCGAGGAGCAGGATTTGACCATAATTGGGGTTTTTACCAGGGAAGGCAACTGCTCCCGGACCTACGGGGAAATTGCCCGTCGCATTGGGGCCCCCGGTCAACCCGTTTCCGGCATAGTCACCGATTTTGGCGCCGGCAAGAATAGCGCAATTGATCGAAGCGGCGTCTGTTCCCGGGCCGCAATTGAAGGAGGCGTTAGTGGCAGAAATTGCCGAAGTAGCAACTCCCTGATCCAAAATGCTGGCATCACCTTGGTGGTTTTGATCGATGCCCAGCAAAGTATGCAATCCTACGTTACGGATATAGTCGACACTAAGTACCGTGCCATGATGAAGTTCGCGTTGGAATCCAACATTCATTTGCGCGGAATAAGGCGAGCGGAAGTTCGGAGCGAACATCGAGCCAGTATTTGCGGACGTGTTTACATTACCGAAGTACGCACCATTTGCCTGCGGTCCTGCCGTGATCGTGGCCTGTTGGTACGTCTTTTGCAAGTCCGAGATTGCGGTTTGTACGCTGCCTACTGCATTTTGATCACCGCAAATCTGTGTCGGAATGGACAAGCCATCGATCGTATCGAGGAAACTTCCGTCGGGCATAAGCACGCCGCCACGTACGCCGGTTGCGGGATTCGGGTTGGTACAAACTTCCTGCACCTGATTAAAGAGACCCTTGGTTAGGCGGCCAGGCCGGTCGAACAGAACGTTGTTGAAAACACCATTCTCATAATAGATGCCAGCACCGGCGCGGATGACAGTTTTACCGTTCTTCTTCGGGTCCCATGCCAGACCGATGGTACCCCCAAAGTTTTTGTTCGGCTGATGGACCGGGTTGCCCAGCCCCGACTGGAAGTTGTTCAAGGCCTGCACAGCCGGCAAGTCCGCGTCCGATCGCCCAGTATCGCGGTTGTAGCGCAGACCATAAAGGAAAGTGATGTTTGGCCGCACCTTCCAAGTGTCACCTATATACGCTTGGAAGCGGGTGTCAAATTGTCCGCCACAGGTTTGACCGAATCCAGATATTTCCGTAAAGCAACCTTCGCCGTTGCCCACATCGATGCGATGTACCGGCCAATTGAGAGGATTTGTGTCACCACCCGGGCCAAATGGATCTTTATTTGCAAACGAGTCGTTCGCCGCACTTACGCTGGCGCGAACGGCCGGGGCGATTCCAAAGAAGCTGGCAAAGCCACCTCCAAGAATGCGGTTTACGCCAACGCCGTAACGCAAGATGTGGCTGTTAAAGCTCCTGGTGCCGTCATACTTAAACTGCTTGTTGGATTGATAGGTCTTTTGCGGGGCGAGAATGTTCGGGCCGGAGCAAAAGAGATCACCACTCCCCGTACATGAAGTTGACGGGTTTCCGATCGCGAGCGCCAAAAGAGGGGCGGGGTTGAAAATGCTTGATCCCGTAACTGCATCGGTGATGCCATTGCGGAACTTCAAATAACCGATGCGGAAGGTGTGCGTCCATCTTCCATGCGTAATGTCAACACCTCCGCCATAGGAGGGAGTGAAGTCCACGTTCGCAAATTCTTGATAAGTCCCGGGAATAAAGGTCGCCGCGTTCAGGTTTTGCTCATAGGCAAATTTAAAGAAAGCGTGGATGTTATTGGTAACGGTGTAGTCCAGGCGGCCAAGATATTCTTGATCGCGGAAAGGCGCGTTGAAGGTAGTCCGTAGATCATTAAACGGGGCTTGGGGTGCACCTGCGGCAATCAAATCCTGCGTGGTGCGTTCCCAGGAACCGAACCCGAACAGCTTGTCCTTAATAAGCGCGCCCCCGAGGTTTGTTCCATACTGCTTCCGAGTAAATTGCGCAGCGGGATCTCCGATCGCCGCTGACGTGCCATCGCTGCGATAGTTGAAAAACCCTTCGCCGTGAACCGTATTGGTCCCAGAGTTCGTTGTGATGTTTACCGTGCCCGAGGAAGTCAGCTCGGTTGAGAGATCGAGGCTCGACTGGCTAACTTGAAATTCCTTGATCGAATTCACTCCGATGTTTTGTGTGGTCGTGCCAACCGTTTCGTCCGAGATGTCCAATCCATCCACTTCGATGCGGGCCGTGCGGCCAAAGCGCCCGCCAAATGAAATCGAAGAGAAACCCTTCTTTGTGGGGTCGAAATTGCCGCCGTCTTGAATCTGTACGCCTGGCTCGAGTTGCGCCAAGTCTAGGAAGTTCCGCCCATTGATTGGCAGATTTTCGATCTGCTCGCTGGTGACAACACCTTGAATCGTTGTTTGCTCCGTATCTACGTTTACTGCTGAACCTTCGACGGTAATGACCGTGTTTCCCGAACCGAGTTCCAATGTCATCGTGCCCGGTGTGATGTTTCCCACTTGTACCGTAAGTGTTTGTTCGATTGCCCTGAATCCAGTGGCTTCGACGCGAACCACATATTCCCCCGGCACGAGCGGTCCAGAGTTGTAGGTTCCACTACCAGTCACGTCGAGCGCGACTTTTGCACCCGTTCCTTTGCTGGTTATGGTTACCTTGGCACCACCGACTGTGGCCCCATTCGGGTCCAAGATGGTTCCTTGAATACTACCGGTCGATGTCCCCGCTTGAGCCTCAGCAACAGGGGTTATTGCAGCGTTCAGACCGATTATTAAGCCCAGAATCACCACGAGCGCAGCCAGACTGATTATCTTGCGCATACGAAGATTCCCCCTCACATGAATTAGCACGGTTTTAAGGATTGACGAACAGTACGCGTTAAGCCACAGAGCAAATCGCGATGCAATTACACGTGCAAGATTTCGGCCAGAAGTTAGAATAAATAAATCCTTAATGGTGAGTAGCTTAGAGACAGGTCGCTAATCGCGGCGTAAGCTGCGCATGATTAACAGGATACCTCTACATATTTTGGAATTTAATTTAAGGTTATCGACGGTTAACTTTGGCGGCGAAGCCGGTCTGCCAGCGTTCTGGCCCTCTGCCGCGCAATTTCCACGAACTTGGTATCCGAAGCAATCTGGTCCAGTAATGGTACCAACCGCTGGGGCTCAGGCATAAGACCGCGATTCAGGTCCGACTCGAACTGTAGCAATGCGTCATTGATCCCCAGCCGGTCATAACGTATTCGGCGCGACAGCAGCGCGAAGTGCTCTTGCTGGCGCGCCAGCCCCTCAAAAATCTGAAGCAGACGAGTCGCCGACGAATTCAATGTGTAGTTAAATCTTGTCTCGTGCGAGATCGAGCCTTGCTGCCAGCGAAAAGTCTTTTCGCCCAGATTGGCAATCTTGCGGTGGACATCCAGATCCTGCCCCTGAAAATTGTGCAGCTCCCCGGCCAATGCAAAAATCTTCGCGCGCAAGGCAGCACTCACCTCAAACGGCAGGGCGCCCGGATCTTCATCCAGTTGCCTGATTTCATAGGTCGCAGTATCAGAATCGTCCCGCAATGTGATCTCGATCAGCTCGGGCGAACTGCCCTGGAAAACGCGCTTAAAGCTGATCTTCGCGCCCGCAGCGGGCGTCGAAGCGGCTGCCGCGCTCGATAACCAACAACTAGGGCACAAAAATACCAGCATGCCAGCTACGAGGACGCTCCTAATCGATAGGCGTGGCTTCTTCATCGCGGCGGCTGAACTCGAGCGGCTAGAGCGCCCGAGGTTCGGGAAGCATTCGCTCCCCTCAGCAAGCGCGAGGATTTGACAGCTGACATGGCTGGAACTTCAAAACGCACCCGAAATTGTTCATGTTGCATATGGCAGAGGGCCACTGCGAGGGCATCGGCGGCGTGCGCCGGCTCCGGTATTTCCGTCATTCCAAGCAGCGATCGCACCATCGCCTGAACATGCTGTTTATCGGCGTTGCCATAACCAGCGACCGAGGCTTTTATCAGGCGCGGCGCGTAACTATGTACCGTAATTCCGTGTTGCGCCGCAGCCAGCAGCACTACTCCGCGTACCTCCGCCAGGCGTAGTGCGGTCTTCACATTCAACGCCGAAAAAACAGACTCCACTGCCAGCGCATCAGGCGAAAAATCTCGCAACAGTCCGCATATCAGAGCGTGCACCGCTTCCAGCGCAGCTCCTGCGGATTCTTTGCGAAGCTTCTCCGCCACTTTCAGCACGCCATAATGCACCATGCGGCAGTTCCGGCCATCCGATTCAATAATGCCGTAGCCGGTCGGACCAGCCGCAGCAGGATCGATGCCCAATACTCGAAACACAGTTCGCCGCGTGGGGGATTCGCTCATCGCAAAAAGTGTAAGGCGAGGAACGCTTTGGTGCCAGTTGTTTATGCTCTATTGTGCGCGCCGTGCTCTGTGGGCCCGTTTTGTATGTGCCCTGCTCACCATAAAAAGAAAATCTCAGCTTGCCCCCACAGCCGCTTGGATTTCGCTTTCGTCGATATCAAAGTTCGCGTACACGTGCTGCACGTCGTCATGCTCTTCCAGCGCCTCGATCAAGCGCAGCATTTGCTTGGCCTGTTCGCCCGTCAGCTTCACATAATTCTGCGGAACCATGGCCACTTCCGCGCTCTGCGGCGTAATTCCCGCCTTCACCAGCGCTTCCTTCACGGTCTCGATCGCTTCTGGCGGCGTTACGATGTACCAGCCAGAGCCGTCGTCCTTCATATCCTCGGCTCCCGCTTCCAACACCAGGTCCATCAACTTGTCCTCGCTCGCCGCTTCCTTGGCCACCGTAATTTCGCCTTTGCGGTGGAACATCCATCCCACCGCGCCGGCTTCGGCCATGTTGCCGTTGTTTTTGCCCATCACGTGACGCATTTCGCCCACCGCGCGATTGCGATTCGTAGTTACCACCTGAATCAAAATCCCGACTCCACCCGGCCCGTACCCTTCGAACGTAACTTCATCGTAGACTTCGCCTTCCAGTTGCCCGGTACCCCGCAGAATCGCGCGCTCGATATTATCGTTCGGCATGTTCTCATTTTTTGCGGAAAGAATCGCAGTGCGCAGCCGAGGATTAGAGTTTGCATCGCCGCCGCCAATCCTCGCCGCGATGGTCAGTTCGCGAATCAGCCGCGTAAACGCCCGGCCGCGCTTGGCGTCCGTAGCCGCCTTTTTGTGCTTAATCGTGGCCCACTTTGAATGCCCAGACATGACGGTTCCTTCGTAATCCAGAATTTCGTTCAGCCCCGCGTTGCCGGGGAAGTGTCTGCGGAGACTTGCGGTGAACCGTAGCCCCTGAGAGTTACCGCCTAAACCTTTGCCAGTCTAGCACAGCGGTTTGGCGGTTCGAAACCCAGTTATACTCGGGAGCTGGGGGCGCAAAGTGCTTGAAGTGGCGATGAAATGTGCCTCCGAAACGGAGCTGATTCACTCCGAAAGAGCTTATGTCTGAGCGCCGTTTCAAGGTGTTAGCCGTCGCCGCCCACCCGGTCCAATACATGGCTCCCCTCTTTCGCCGCATGGCCACCGAACCGCAACTCAATTTACAGGTTGCGTATTGTTCATTGCGCGGAGCGGAGGCCGCGATCGATCCGGATTTTGCCACCAGCGTCAAATGGGACGTGCCGCTCTTGGAAGGGTATTCCTGGATAGCGATTCCCAATAAAGGCTCCGGCAAAGAATCCTTTTGGGGGCTGAACAATCCCGGGCTGTCCAAACTGATACGCGATGGAAAATTTGACGCGGTGTTGTGCTTTGTTGGCTACGTTCGCGCATCCTTCTGGATCGCTCGACGCGGGGCAAAAAAGTCTAGAGCGGCGTTCCTGTTCGGTACCGATGCACACAGCTTGGCCCCGCGCGATGGTAAAGCGTGGAAGGTCGCGTTCAAGAAAGCTTTTTGGCCATTTCTTTTTCGCCAGGCCGACCAGATAATTGTTCCTTCCACCGGAACTTTTGAAATGGTAAAGACTCTCGGAATTCCCGCCGCAAAGATTACCCTTACTCCTTACACCGTCGACAATGACTGGTGGAAGGCTCAAGCAGCGATGGTGAATCGCGATGCCGCGCGCGAAAATCTGGGCGCGACGTCCCATCAGCCGATCATTCTATTCTGCGCAAAGCTGCAACCCTGGAAGCGCCCGATGGACTTGTTGCAAGCGTTCGCCCAGGCTGCCCCGGAAGAAGCGATACTTGTGTTCGCTGGTGAGGGTCCGCAGCGGCCCAAACTAGAAGCGGAAGCAATGCAACGGGGAATCGGACACCGCGTAAAATTCCTGGGCTTCGTCAACCAATCTCAATTGCCTGCACTGTACTCCGCGGCGGACATACTCGTGCTTCCGTCAGTCTATGAACCTTTTGCGGTAGTCGTAAACGAGGCCATGTGCTGCGCTTGTCCGGTAATTGTAAGCGATCAAGTCGGAGCTGCCCGCGATCTCGTTGCTCCCGTGAACCCGCAATTTATCTTTCCCGCTGGTGATGTTCAAGCCCTGGCAAATGTCTTGCAGATCGCCTTGGCGGATTGCCAGCAATTACGAGAATTCGGGCGCCGCGGATTTGCTCACGTTGAAACCCACTCCCCGCAAAGACTTATCGCCGCAACCGTGGAAGCAGTGCGCAAAGCCGTAGGGGTCGTTCGCAATGAAAAATAGCAACATTTTTGCATCCATCGAATTGCCACTATTAACTGTCGCAGCGCGGAGCTCTTTGCGGTGCGCATAGCGCTCTTTACGCCGTTCTCCCCTGAACTCGGCGGAGGCTCCGCTCAATTGCGCAGCCATCTCCACTATCTTCCCGAACTCGACGTCCGATGGTATTACCTCGCGCACCAGCCTGCCGCGAACTCGCGATGCAAGTGGCTCGGACCGCGGCTCACAACATCCGCGCTCTTAAGTGACTTGAGCGCGCGCACGGGATTTTTGCCTGGATCAAAATCGCCCGTAAAAAATCTGGTCGAGCAGATGGACGCCGACCTTTACTGGGTGGTCGGCCATTACGAAGGAATTTCCGTGGCGGCCGAGCTCATCGCACAAGGTAAGAGAGTTCATCTCACCATCCACGACGATCCCTTCGCCACTTGGATCCGTTCGCAACGCTACCGCATGTTTCGACCACTCCTGCACAGTACTTTTCCAAATCTTTTGCGCGCTGCAAAAAGTATCGACGTCACCAGCTGGGGGATGCGAAATCTGTATCGCCAGAAATACGGAGTGCAATGTTTCGCGCTCTACCTGCACGTAGCAGCGCTGCCACAACCAAGCACATCCCCGGATCCGCGCTATCTGACTATCGGGCACATCGGCACCCTCTATCATCCGCAACCGTTTCTTCGCTTTGTCGCGGCCTGCAAGAAACTAGCGCAAGAACAAGACCGCAACCTCCGCATTATCCGCATCGGGGCTTCGCCGGAAATGGATGCCATCGCAGCACAAGACCGCGAAATGTTTGCGTCCCACGGTGACTTAAGCGAAGAAAACGCAATTCCCCTACTAGCTGCATGTGATTTTCTCTACGCCATGTATCCAGCCGGAAAAAAATACCAACTATTTCGCTGCACCAGCCTGCCCATCAAAGTATCCACTTACGTGCAGGCACAACGGCCAGTCTTCGCCCATACTCCTGCTGACAGCACGCTCGCCTGCGTGGTCACAAAATATAAAATTGGCGCCGTCTGCGTGGCAGGTATTGAAGACCATATCGCAACTAACATTCGTATTCTCCTCCAGCACCCCGTGCCACGGGAAAATTTTGCACGAGCCGCAAGCGACCTTATGGGCTCGACCCAGGTTCAGCAACTGGAGGCGGCGCTTTGTGGCGAGGACTGGCGGCATTTTCCGGAATCCGATTGCCCCTGATGGATGCCCAGACCGCCGGGTCATGTTAGGCTGAAGCGATGCCGTTGCTTCCGATACCCCCGACGTTTCTAGAGAAGAGATAGGCCGTGTCTCGAATGTTTATTTCCCCAACTACCTCTGGACCGCGCAAGAAATTCTATTCCTCGATTGCGCTTTTTGTTTTTGCATTGCTGGCTGCATTCGAAATATCACAATTCGTGCTCACTAGCGATTGGACCAGCCTGGGACTAATCGTTATCGGCATCACCGGCCTTGCTTTCGCGGTCCGCATCTTGACCAACTGGCGCCATGGCTTGTACATCTTTTTTGGCTGGCTTTTTTTCGAGGATTTCGCGCGCAAGTTTCTCGGCAACAACATGGTCATATACTTCGCCAAAGATATCCTGGCGATATTGGTTTATATATCTTTTTATGTGGCGCGTCGCAATTCAAAGGAAACAGCTAGATTCCGCCCCCCGTTCCTAGTGCCGCTTCTAATTTTTGTCTGGTTTGCCGCTGCTCAGGTATTCAACCCCGGTTCCACTAGCATGTTTTACGGCATTCTTGGCCTGAAGCTTTACTTTCTATACATTCCCTTGATGTATTTGGGCTACGCGCTTATCGATTCAGAACAGGACCTTCGCCGCTTTTTCATGTTCAACGCTGTTTTGATTTTGTTGATTTCGGGTCTCGGAATCGCGCAATCCATTATCGGACCGACTTTTCTAAATCCTTCGACCATGCAGGAGGATATTCGCGAATTAAGTACCCTGTACCGCACCTCTCCGATCACCGGACTGACTGCCTACCGGCCCACCTCCGTTTTTGTCAGCACCGGCCGTTTTCAGAACCTAATCATCGCCAGTTGGATGATCGTTCTCGGCTTTGGTGGCTACCTGATCCTGCGCTCCAAAAAGGGTAGAATTCCCGTCTTCACAACAATCGGCGTACTTGCCGCTGCCGCGTTAATGAGCACTTCTCGAGGCGTGTTCATGTGGTGCTTGGGCAGTACGCTTGTAATCATGGCCGCTTTCGTGTGGGGGGCGCCTTGGAAACAAAAAGAAGTTACTCGCGTCGTTCGCTCGATTCAACGCGTCATCTTGCTCGGCGGTCTTGCCATCGTAACCCTCGCGGTGATCTTTCCAGAACAGGTTAACTCCCGGCTCGCCATCTATTCGGAAACGCTAAGTCCATACAGCGCCTCTAGCGAGCTTGCCATGCGGTCGCGAGATTATCCCTTGCAGAATTTTCTTGCTGCCTTCGATACCCCGCGTTGGATGTACGGCTACGGAACCGGAACTGCTTCGCTCGGTATTCAATACGTCGCGCGAATTATGCACGCTCCAAACACCGGGATTGGCGTCGAGAACGGCTACGGTCAATTGGTTATTGAAATGGGAGCGTTCGGGCTGCTGCTTTGGATCATTCTTGGAGCGGCAGTTTCCCTTTCCGCCTGGAAAATTGTCAAACAACTGCGCGGCTCGCCTTGGTTCCCAATTGCTTTCGTTATTTTTTGGTTTATTTTTTTGCTTTTTTTCCCGATGGGTTACAACAGCCTCGCGTTTTATCAGGATTTCCTGGTGAACGCATACTTCTGGATGCTGATCGGGATTCTGTTTCGGCTCCCGCACCTTGGGCTTTCGGCGCAGTTCGCTGCGGAGACAGCCCAGTCTCGGCCACATTTCGTTCCCAGCGTTGCTTTGCCCCCGGTAGGCCTTAAAGGGTGATCGGTCACCCTGCCAGTTTTGCCGGTCGCAGCTTCAATTTCAGAAACCTCTCCTCGTAAAACCATCTTGAGATATACGAAAGCCCGGTCGCCGCCGCCAGCACCACGGCCAGTCGCAAAAAGAGCATTCCAGCAATGCCCAGCGAAGCGTGGCTGTGTGGCCAAAAAATCGCCGTTGCTCGATCGCAGCCCACAAATACCAGCAGGTGGTATAGATATAGTCCGTAGCTGATGTCCCCATAGAAGCTTAGAATTCTCCACTGCACAAATGCGGCTCGCAGTCCGGATCCGCACCAGATTGCCATTGCTAGAACACCAAAAAATATCAAGCTGATCAGCGATAACATGAATGTGGCGCCCAATGGCTCCGTCCGCGTAAGAATTCCGAATGGGGCTCCGGCCGCGAGGCCCAGTCCTGCGACCACCAGGCAGGAGCAGGCGATCCAAATTAGAAGTCGACGGGTAATCCAGGGTTCCCTCACCAGGAGCGCCAAGAGCGCTCCAATTGCAATTCCGTCCCACGCCTGCCATGTCAAGGTGCCGAATCCATCCGGAAGTGGTCGTGCAAACGCTAAAGCGCGGAAAACCGGAGCCGCGATCAACAGCAGTGCAATCACAAAATAAAGGAATCGCACACCGAGCCGCCGCACTGCCCAGGGCCACAGCAGATAAAAATGTTCCTCTACTGCCAGTGACCACAGCACCGCGTAGGTGTACGGAATGTGGAACACTGCGGCCAGGTTGGCACAGAAGAAAAAACTTAGCAGAAGATATTTGTGACTTTGGTTCGGAACGAAGCACAGAACAAACAGCAATGCGTATAAGGCCGGCAGGATTCGCACCACCCGCCTGAAATAAAAATGAGAGTAATAGCTTGGCGAGGTTTTTTGGGTCCGCAGTATTCCCGTAATCAGGAATCCTGAGAGCACGAAAAACAAATTTACCCCAAGCCAGCCGAACCTGGTCAGGTTGACGATGATCCGTGCCCAGCCGGACAGTCCTGTCAGATTATTCGACCAAAAGAGTCCGTGGTAAATCACTACGGACAGAATTGCCACACCGCGAAGCGAATCCAATTCCGGCATCCTGGCTCGAAGGATTTGCTCTTTGCGCAAATGAAAACCTCGCAATATCTTGAATTGCCGATCCTGGATTATTTACAGGAAACCGTGTGAAAAAGTTCCCCTAACTGTCGTGTTGAATGATTCTCCAGGCGATTGTGATTCTATCAAGCTTGCGGGGCTAGCGGTCTTTGACACGTAGAATTGGCTTCTCGACAATGTGACAGGAGGCCGCCGCTATCAGAATCGGAACGATGACGGACAACGGCAGGGCGCGCAAACGTCCCCACCAGGGCACTGGCGTCACTAGAAATAACTGCTGCCACAGATACAAGGAATAGGAAATCGCACCGAAATATCATAGAACGCGTGACCGGAAGAATGCCGCGAACAGCGTCTTCCTGCAAAGCACAACCTGCGCCAGCACCGCGGTAACCAACAGTTCCTGAATCGAGAGGTATAGGCTTCGGCCCACCCGCTCACCCGCCATTGTCCATGTGACCAGCCCATGCGCACGAAATAGCTCGCCGAAGAGCAAACGCACAACGCCACCAACCCTCCGATAAGAATCGAATCAAATCGAAAATAGGGCCGCTGGTAATAAATTCGCCGATCGTAAGCGAACAGGTTTGCCGCAATCGCTACTCCTCGCCACGCCATCATGTTTGCGCAGATCCATGCCACTATCGCCGCGCCGCGTCGCACCGGCAGGAAAAAAACGACACCGGCCAGATCAAATAGAACTGCTCTTCCAACGACAGCGACCACAGGTGGCCAAGCGACACGCTGTGGCCAACGATATTCCGCGAATACAGCAGGCACTCCAGCAACTCCTTCTTTGGCACGTCGGCGATCCATCCCCATTCCATCAAAGCCCCACCGTAAGTAAAAAGAGCAGCAACGCCGGCGCCAGCCGCAGCACTCTGCGCAAATAAAATTGTTTGAAGTCCACCCCGCCTGTTGCGCTTCGCTCCCGGCAAAGTGGCGCGGTCATCATAAATCCGCTGAGGACAAAAAATAACAGCACACCAAATTCTGCGACGGTTCGCGCTAGCTCGTGCATTTCCGCGTTTGCGCCATGAAACTTTCCGTAATGTCCGAAAATTACCAGCTGGATCGCCACTCCGCGAAATCCGTCCAGTTCCGGAATATGCGGAAATCGAAAAACTGGATTTGCCGCCGCAAGCGCAATCTCGCTGACTACCGGAGCCGGCCGTTCTTCTAACGTGAGAGTGGCGGAAAACGCATGAATATCTTTTGTCGACGCTGGCATCGAATTCGCAGCCTAGCATCGCGCAAACAGCGTTCCGCTATGCGAACGACTAAAATCTTTCTCATCCCTTGGTAATCGCGATCGGTTTCAAATTGAAGGGCCTGTATCGTCGCGAGCCTCCCGCGTTTTCCTTTAGTCAATCCCCAGTCGTCAATCGTAAGTTGGCAAATGCCCCGTCTTTGTCCTTCAATCCCAGCCTTTCACCGTCATTCCGAGCGCAGCGAGGAATCTTCTTCGCTTTCGTCAGCGCCGCGTATTCGCGATCCCTCCGCAAACACCGCACAGGGACTTGTGCGGTATATTCAAACGTGCACCCATTCGAACAACCCCGGCGGAAAAATTCCCCTTGCCGGCGCGCGCGAGCCGACTGACGTGCGCATCTCAGTAATTTCTCCCTTCGTGGACCGTCAACACGGTACCGAGCGCGCTCTAGCGGAATTGCTCGATCGCCTTTCCTCGCTGCACGGAGATACCATTGATCTCTACGCACAAAAAGTCAGCGATTCGAACTACGAACCAGCCTCCACAGCTGAAAAAAGTGAGCACGGAGGAATTATTTGGCACAGAGTGAAAACTCTTCCCGGGCCTCACCTCATTCAATTTATCGGTTGGTTTTTATCGAACCGCAGGACTCGCCGACGGCAAGAGCGCGCCGCCCGCATCACGCCGGATGTAGTATTCTCGCCCGGTATCAATTCCACCGACGCCGACGTTATTCTGGTGCACGCAGTTTTCCATCGCGTCGCCGAATTACAGCGGGCGCACGATAACGGCGGTCTGCGTGCTCTGCACCGAAAGCTCTACTACGCATTGATCTGCAGGCTCGAACGTCGTGTTTACCAAAACACTGGCGTCACTCTCGCCGCTGTTTCGCGACACACCGCCGCCCAACTGGCTCGCTATTTTGGCCGCCATGACGTCACGGTAATTCCCAACGGCGTGGATGCGGTCCACTTCTCACCCGCGGCGCTCTCGATGATGCGCGAGCGATTCCGCCAGGAGTGGAGTCTATCGCCACAAGACTTCGTTCTCCTGCTCGTAGGCAATGACTGGCAAAATAAAGGTCTCAAAACTCTGCTGCGAGCCTGTTCGCAGTGTAAAGAGCTGCCGGTTCGCTTGCTCGTGGTCGGGCAGGACCAACCAACGATTTTCCGAGCCGAAGCCGAAAAACTTGGCATAGCCGCGCGCGTTCATTTTTTTGCCCCCGTGCCGGATGTCAGAATTTTTTATGCAGCTGCCGATTCTCTGGTCGCTCCTTCCATTGAGGACTCCTTCAACCTGCCCGTTCTTGAAGCCATGTCCTGCGGATTGCCGGTGATCGTCAGCCCAGCCGCCGGAGTAAGCGGTTGGCTGTCGCCGGGCCAGGATTCCATTGTTTTGAATAATCCAGAAAATGCCGAAGAATTAGCTGCGGCAATCCGCTTACTCGCCACCAATGCCCCACAACGCAGCGCAATCGCTTCGAACGGTTTACAAACCGCGAAACAATTTTCCTGGGATGCGCATGCGCGTGAAGTGCGAAAACTGTTGGTCGCCGCCGCGGCAAAGAAATCGCAGCACAAGTAATCAAAGAAATCAGTTTGAGTTCTTCGCGTGAAGTTGCGACAGCACCGTTTTCTTCGTCGCCTCCATCGTAAACGTCAAAGATTCCTTGGGCACCGCTGTCACGAACGGCCCAATCATCCAACCCAGGCCCGCGGGAATATCTCTCGAAAGCGAAACCACTTCGCTCTGCACATACACTCCGTTATCTTTTTCCTCCATGCGCCACCAGGTTTCCATGCCCCACAGAAACCCGTTATCCTCCCCGCGCGGTTTTTCCCGTTCGTTCGCCTTACCGGGATTTTCCACTTCGGCCACATGCGTGGCACTACTGCGACTGTGCGCGCGAAACGCTGTATCTCGATAGTAGGTGATTTCGTGTTCGGTGTTCAGTACCACAGTGATTACTTTCTGACGTCGCAACCGCAGGAAGACTCGATAATGATCGCCATCGCGCGCGTCAATCCGCGATCGCGCAACATCGGGGGCGTAATACTCAGCGTGGTGGTTGTAATCTTTGAGCACGCGCAAGACGTCCTCCAGTCGCGCTCCTGGAATGAACACCAGCCCCTCCCAATGATGAATCATGCAGCCCGGGCACGAAATCTCCCGTCCCGTTTCCCGCGTGGTGCGTTGCTGCAACTCAACTTCGCCACGCTTCAGGTCTGCGTAAACCTTTTCTCTCGCCGCCTCAGGTAGCGAGTCGATCCAAAGCAAATCAGTCCCGCGCTGCAGTTCGGAATTGTTGCGCTCGTCGGACGTTCGAACGTATTTCTCGAACGCCTCGGCAATTTTGCGATTCCCGCGCGCTGGTTTGGGCGCCGACTGTAAATCGATGGGCTGGAGCAGCACCCCGAAGGCGACGATGAGTATAGCCAGCGGGCCTTTGCTGAAGGGACCACCGGGGCCCTCGGCCGGCCAGCCGCTAACTCCCGGCTGTCGGGAGAACAGTCCAGTTCCGGTCCTTCCCGGCGTGTTAATCAGTCGTAAGTTATTGATTCCAAGCATTCTCGATTAGCTCGCAGCCATATAGATGCAAGCAGAATGCCGTCGGTGTTTGCGGAGTCTCGTCCACAGGCGCGCTAGAATCGCATTAGAACTTGGAATATTGTGTGAACTAGAAGCGGCGAAGGAACAGAAGCGGGTTGGGTAGCTCGCACACGGCCCCTTGCGGAGCCGCTGTCCCCGCGCGGCCCCCAACCCGTTGTAACAAGTTACTGGCAACGCGCATTTCTGTGAATGGGCCGTCGGAGCCAGAGGACGGGGTACGCAGGTCTTAGTACCGCACCCCTAGTTACTACTAAGCGGAAAGCGTATATAACACCATTATAATCAGTATGTTAGAGGTAGTACTACGCGCATTCAAGGTCGCCGCGAAATGCGAATTTATGGGCCGTCATTCACGCCGCTGAGAAACCCTTTAAGTTGAGTCGTCAAACGAAACCATCGCGCGGGCTTTATCACTGGTAAGCCCGTTCCCCTCACTTACGCGAGGTTGCGGTCCACAACCGCCAGCGTATTTTGCCCGCGCACGAATTGCACGTCGGTGATGCCAAGAACTTGGCGCAGTTGCTCGGCGGGAACCTTCATCGGCCCGGGCGAATCGGCGGTGCCCGGTGCCGGTTGCGGAAATGCTGTTGACGCCGCGGTGTGAAAGGTTACGTTGCCTTCGACCTTTTGCATGATTTGGTGGATATGCCCGTTCAAAACGGTCACCGAGCCAAAACCTTTCACGTAGCTGAGCGCCTGGGTGGCGTCGTCGGTGCCCCAGCCCCACTGCGGATAAACGCTCCACAGCGGAATGTGCGCAAAAATCACGATCGGCGTGCTCTTCGAGCGATGTTCCAAATCCTTTTCCAGCCACTCTAGTTGTTCCGCTCCCAGCGTGCCCAGTCCGCCGGCCTTCAGATTCATCACATTCACCAGGCCGGCAAAATGCACGCCATTCTTATCGAAGCTGCGCCAGCCGGCGCCCGACGATCCTTTTCCATAGCGATCGAGAAACTGCCGTCCTTCGTCGTTTAAAACATCATGCTCGCCAGGAACGAAAAAGACTTCTTTGCCGGTATCTTTCAGGATCTGATCCACGGCGTCGAATTCTTCCGGTTTGGAAAGATGGCTGATATCGCCGGTGTGCAATAGAAATTCCGGGGCATTGGGCAACGCCTTGATTTTTTCGACAGTCGCTTTCAAAGTTCCCGCCACATCCTGATTGGCAGGTTTGTTGAATCCCATGTGGCTATCGCTGATTTGCACAAATTGCAGTTCACCTTTGCCCGCCGCCGCATCGAGATCGTTCAGGCCTCCGGAATTAAAGGGCCGGCTCAGGCTAAAAGACTTCAGGACTCCACCGCTGATCACGCACAGGGTACCGGTGCCCGCCCATGCCATGCACTTCAGAAAGCCGCGACGGTCAACGCCATCATGGTTGTGGTCAATTAAAAGTTCATCGTGGTTCTTGTCGCTCATGGTTCTCCTGGTGTCAGCCGGAAATGAAGGATGGCCGCTTGCCCATCGGCTACATATGGGCAAACTCGCGAAGCAGCGGTTTTATTCCGGCCAAGAGAAAAAAGTTGCGGGCGACCAGGGTCAATCGACTAAACCGGGGCTCAGAGCCCCCTGGCCCCCTTATGGACATTGGATCGGCTTTGATCATCAATTCACCGTGTCCAAACGGATTTCCAACTCTCTTCCTGGCCGGCCTCCCCACCCCGGTCATGCGCCACCCGGATCAACGTTCCGATCGTCAGATTGTGCGGTTCATTCTCCATAGCCGAAATTTTCGGCGCGCTCATTCCGCCCGGGCCGCCAGTTTTGCCTGGCTCAGATTCGCCGCAGCCCGCATCCTTGTGATCTGCACTCCCAATTGCAGATTCTCTAGCTCGCTCTCAACCAGCTCCCGCAGCTTCGCATCCTCCTTCTGCTTGTCATAAAACCGTTTCCATCGAGTCGTCATTTCCGTTTTCCTTCCAGACGGTTTTCGTGCCGTTCCATTCGCGCTTGCGCAACCCGGTGTCTTCCTCAAGAAGTTGCGCGCTTCGCTTCAAGGCAATAACGGCAAAGTATGGTAGGCCACTAAGGACGAGCTCACGGGTCCCGGTTTTGTATCCCGGTCGGCCGCTTTCAGGGAATTCCACCAAGGCATTTACGCGGTCATGAATGGAAACGGCTACGCGGTGCGCCGTCGAGGTGCTGTTATGCTCTTCAATGTAGTCGCAGATTTCGGTAAGGTCTCGGGCAGCCAAATCTGTCCAGCGGATACGCATCAGCCGCGACAACGGCTCTCAATCTGTTTCCGGACGTCCTCGTGGTCAACAAACTCACCGCGTTCGGCAGCGGCAAGCCCTCGCTCCACTTCCTGGATGAACATACGTTCGACAGCTTCAACCACCAGCGACTCGCTATCGCGGCCCTTTTTCCGTGGCCAGCCGCGTAAGCTTGCCTGCAACTCCGGTTTCAAACGTACTTCGATGGCCCCAGCTTAGCATCGCATGAACCGCTGTCAATCTCACTCGAATCGCGCGCGCAACCCTTTATTTTCAATGACTCACGCCGCCTCGTTCCACCACTCCTGGCGACCAGCTTTTACCATAAGAATAGATATTTACATCGTACTCTTTTCGTGCTATCTTGCTATGTGAAGATCGCGCCTCAGCCGTTTCGCCGAGCCTCCAAGAAAAACGACCCACACTTTCTTTTTGCTTTCCTGTCTGCTCTCGCCTAACTCCTTTATTTGCCATACTTACCGAAAACACGCCCGTAAGTCCTTTCCTTGCCACACATTTTTCAGATTTTATTCTCCGTGCAACGCCAGGCCTGCAAATACTGGCATGGCAACAAACCGAATTGGGAATAAAATCAGGAGCTGGGCAGTCTATAGTTATGGAGACGAGGAGCGTGCGTGCTGGAGCCTGCGGATCGACAGCGGTTTGAGCGGCTGATTATGCCGCACCAGGACGCTGCGTTCAACCTGGCGCGATGGTTGTTGCGCAGCCGCGCGGACGCTGAGGATGTAACGCAGGACGCGCTGGTGCGCGCATTCCGGTTCATTGCCGGATTTCACGGGACGGACGCGCGAACCTGGCTACTCCAGATTGTGCGTAACGCCTGCTACAGCTGGCTGGAGAAAAACCGCCGGGCGGACTTGACAACGGAGTTCGATGAAACGGTTCATTTGCCGGCGCAAGGGCCGGCAACGCAAACGCCGGAGGCGGCAGCGGTCGCTTCCAATGAACGGGAACGACTGATGCGCGCTCTGGAAAGTTTGCCGGCTCGTTCGCGCGAGGTGCTGGTGCTGCGGGAGCTGGAAGGCTGTTCCTACAAGGAGATTGCCACGATCACTTCGATTCCAATTGGCACGGTGATGTCCACCCTGGCAAGAGCGCGGGATGGTTTGAAACGACTACTGCGTCCTGCACATGGCGCTGGTGCGGGCGGGAAAGAGGTGCACCGTGACGTGTGAAATTTCGCAAGCGTTGCTGCATGGGTACCTCGATGGCGAGCTGGATCCGATCCGCGCGGAGGAATTCGAACAGCACCTGGAATCATGCTCACCCTGCATTGCGCAACTGGAGGAACAGGAATCGCTGCGCGCTTCGCTGCGCGCGGCAAAGTTGTATGAACGAGCTCCAGCGGTACTGGCGAAAAAAATCCAACGCCAAATTGCCAACACCGAAACGGAATCAGATTATCAGTGGACGTGGGTGCCGATTTTTCGCTGGATTGCGGCCAGTGCGGTGATCGTGCTGTTGATGACGATTTCATATTTTGCTGCGCAGCGAATACTGAGCGGGAAGCCGGGTGTCGAGCAAACCGCGATGATGAGCGAAGTCATTGACGCGCATGTGCGTTCGCTTCAGCCGGGGCACTTGACGGACGTTCTTTCGACCGATCAGCATACGGTGAAGCCGTGGTTCAACGGCAAACTGGATTATGTTCCGCCCGTGAAAGATTTGGCGGAAAACGGATTTCCGCTGGTGGGCGGACGGCTTGACGTTTTGGATGGACGCAGCGTCGCAGTGCTGGTGTACGGCAGGCGAAAACATTACATCAGCGTGTTTGTGTGGCCGGCAACGCCGAATGATTCAGCGATTCCCGCCACTGGAACGCGCAACGGGTTCCAATGGAATTATTCGCGCGCGCATGGAATGGAGTTTTGCGCGATCTCAGATGTGTCCGCGACGGATCTGCACGATCTGGCGGAACTGTTGCAGGAATAATCGGCGAGCCGGGCACCCGGGCTTAGTTGTTCTTGCTGGCCGAAATTGCCACCTTGGGCATTTGTTTGGCGTAGATCAGGTGCAGCGTGACGCTGCGAGTTTGTCCGCTGTGGATGGTGACGTTTTTCTCCCACTCGGAAAAAATCCCGTTGGCGGAGGCGCGCAAGTCGTAATTGTCCGCCGGTAGTTTATGAATTGTGAATCGGCCATGGGCATCGGTGTGTACTGCGTGCGCGGCGTTTCCTCCGGAAGACTGATAGCTTACCGCAGCATGCGCGACTGGTTTATCGTTGGGGCCGATCACTACGCCGGTGAGCACGCTGGTGCCTTTCGCGTCGGGGAAAGCGAAAACCGGGTGAGCGCCGAGCAGCGCCCCCGTAATCAGCGCGGCCACAATAATTGCAGAGTAGACAAAACGTTTCATCGGTTCGCCTCCGTATCCACCCTTTCATTGTATTTTGCGCGTAGCGTTGCCGGGACGTATGGAACGAATTTGTGCTCCACGAAAACCTGTCACTCGGTACAGGTGAAGGCGAAGCGTGTAGAATTGAGGTTGCCTGCACTTGAGGCTTTCCCGCGCCATGTACCATTCGCAAATACCGATGCGCAAAATTATTTGCATGGCATTTTTGTTTTGTGGATTTGCTGCGCTGCCAAGTGTTCCGCAAACCGTGCGAAGTGCATCGGCTGAGAATGTGGACGGCAAAACTGTCGATCCATTCGCGTCCAGCAGCGGTCGAGTGGTGGTACTGCTCTTCGTTCGAAGCGATTGCCCGATTTCCAATCGCTACGCGCCGACAATTCGCAAGCTGCATGAAAAATTCCAGGGCAAAGCAAACTTTTGGCTGGTGTACCCTGATGCCGGCGAATCTGCCAGACGCATTCGAAGCCACGATGAACAATTCCATTTTTCGATTCCAGCATTGCGGGACGCTCATCGCGATCTGGTGAAGCGCGCGCAAGCCACCATCACTCCGGAAGCCGCGGTGTTCGATTCGGCGGGCAAACTCATTTACCACGGCAGAATTGATAATTGGTACGAGGATTTTGGGCGTTCGCGTGCCACGCCCACGACGCGGGAACTGGATGACGCTATTCGCAACACGCTCGACGGCAAGCCCACCGTTCCAGACCACGCGAACGCTGTGGGTTGTTATATCTCCGACCTGAAATGAATTTTTCTCCCATCAGGCGAGCTCGCTCGGGATTACTTGCAATCACCGTTCTATCTTGTTCGTTCGTCGCAGTATCGTTTGCGCAGCGGAAAACAGACACGCAGCCGCAACCGCCCGACCGGGTTATGTTCTCGCATGATATTGCGCCAATCGTTTTTCGCTCCTGTGCGCCTTGCCACCATGCTGGTGAAGCCGGGCCGTTCCCGCTCATAACTTACGGCGACGTTAAGTCTCACGCGCGCCAAATCGCCGACGTTACCAGCCGGCGCGTGATGCCTCCGTGGCTGCCGTCGCAAGATGGCGTGCGCTTCGAAGAAGACTCACATCTTTCCGGCGAACAAATTGCCTTGTTTCAAAAATGGGTTGCCGATGGAGCGCTGGAAGGGAATCGCGACGAGCTTCCGCCAGCGCCAAAGTTCACTTCTGGCTGGCAATTGGGAGCGCCCGACCTGGTATTGAAGGCGGCTGCAGCCTTCACTGTTCCTGCAAGCGGCAGCGATGTCTATTGGAATTTTATTTTTCGTTCGCCGTTAAATTCATCGCGCTTCATACGGGCGATTGAAATCCATCCCGGCGAAAAACATTTGGTGCATCATGCAAATCTTTTGGTCGATCGCACGCAATCCGCCCGCCGCGAAGAAAAATCCCCCGGAAGCGGTTTCCCTGGGATGGAACTGCAAATCGAATCGGAGTCGTTCGATCCGGATGGGCATTTTCTTTTTTGGAAGCCTGGCAGTCCACCCATTATCGAACCGGCTGGACTGGCACTGCGCCTTGATCAGGGCAACGATCTGGTCCTGAACACGCATTTGCAGCCTTCCGGCAAAGCAGAATCCATTCAGCCGTCCATCGGAATTTATTTCACCAACCATCCGGCGACAAAATTTCCTGTCTTGCTGCAACTGGACAATGATCGCGCGCTCGACATTCCCGCTGGCCAGAGTAATTTTCTGGCGAGCGATGAATTTACTCTGCCGCAAGACGTGCAACTCTTGGCGATTTATCCGCATGCTCACTATCTTTGCCGCGACATGCTGGCGCTGGCGCGATTTTCCGATGGCACGGAGAAAACGCTCATTCACATCGCGCGTTGGGACCTTAACTGGCAGGCAGTGTTTCGCCTTGCTGAGCCGGAGTTACTGCCGCGTGGAACCGCGATTGTCATGCGCTACCGCTACGACAACTCCGGCGACAACATTTCAAATCCAAATAATCCGCCACAGCGTGTGCGCGCCGGCAATCGCGCAGTAGACGAAATGGCGCATCTATGGCTGCAAGTTCTTCCTGTCGCTTCGCCAGCCGACTCGCGCGATCCGCGAATGATTCTGCAGGAAGCGCTGGCGCGACATCACATCGACAATAATCCCGACGATTTTGAGGCCCACTACAATCTTGCGGCCATGCTGCAATTGCGTGGCGCCACGCGAGAAGCTGTGCAGCAATACCAGTCGGCGCTGGCGCTGCGCGCTGGAGACGCCGCAGTTGAGAATGCTCTGGGCGGCGCGCTTCTCGCTTGGAATCAGATCCCGGAAGCCATCGCGCATCTGACGGCCGCCACGACCGCTCGTCCCGAATATTTCGACGCCCACTACAACTTGGGAATCGCACAAGCCACCTTGGGAAATTTCTCCGTAGCGGTGCAAGAGCTCACGACTGCCGTAAAGCTCAAACCCGACGATGCCGGCGCCGAAGCCAATCTCGGCGCAGCATTTGCCGAACTTGGCGAAATGCAAAAAGCTCTTCTGCACTTGAATCGAGCCTTGCAACTCGACCCCGGCAACGCACTGGCAAAAGAAAATCTTGAGGCACTCCGCGGAGCTGGTTCTCAGCCCTGATTGCACAAATCGCTGGCTGGCGGCTTGTAAATCCTTGCTCCGCGAGTTACTTTTTCTTTCTCTTCCCCGGAGGCATTTATGCGTCGCGCTTTTTCTCTCGCTCTCTTGCTCATCGCAATTTGTTCTACCGCATTTGCTCTTTCCCGGCGCGCGCAACCGGCTTCGTCGCTCGCAGCGCCTTCCGAAGCAATGCTCGCTGGCTCTTCGCGCAAACCTCCGGTCAGTGGATGGACTGTCGTACATCTCTCCGGCTCGCCTGGGCAAATCGGCTACCAGCACGGTTATCTGCTGGCCGCGGAAATTGCCGATCTACAAAAAGTTTTCCTGCTGGAGCTGACCCATGATACCGGCAAGGACTGGAATTTCTTTCGCGACGCCGCGAAAAACGTAATGTGGCCGCACATCGAACAGGAATACCGCGACGAGATGCAGGGCATCGCGGATGGCCTGAACGCACACGGCGTGAAACTCGACGTTTGGGATGTTGTAGCCATGAACGCGGCGGAAGAATGGAGCTACTACGTCGCGCAGTACGACAAGGACCACAAAATCGCGTCGCCCTCTACCGTCACCGCGCCAGACCACTGCAGCGCGTTCGTTGCCACAGGAAGCTACACCAAGGACGGCAAAATCGTGATCGCCCATAACGACTGGACCGGCTACATGGACGGTTCGCGCTGGACAATTGCCTTCGACATCAAGCCTGCTAGCGGCTACCGCTTCGTCATGGATGGTTTGCCAGGATTGATTCACAGCGGCGATGACTTCGGCTTGAACGCGTCTGGCATCGTCATCACCGAAACCACTATCACCGGATTTTCCGGCTACGACTTCAACGGCATTCCGGAATTTGTTCGCGCCCGCAAGGCCATGCAGTACTCGGCTTCGATCGACGACGTAGCAAAAATTTTCAAGGAAGGGAACAACGGCGGTTACGCCAACGATTGGCTGATCGCGGACACCCGGAAAAACGAAATCGCAAGCCTCGAGCTCGGCCTGAAGAACGTCACGCTCGAACGCAAGACCGACGGCTACTTTGTGGGATCGAATTTTCCCGTCAGCCCCAAATTGGCTGCGGAAGAAACCAGCTTCGATCTTAAAGACCCTGCGATCAGCGCCAACGCGCGCCACAAGCGCTGGGAACAGTTGATGCGGCAGAATAAAGGCAAAATCGACGTTGCCGCGGCACAAAAATTTCTCGCGGATCACGTCGATTCGTTCACTGGAAAAACCCAGCCCAGCGAACGCACCTTGTGCGGCCACGTTGAGCTTTCGCCGCGCGGCATGGGCGCGTGGCAACCAGCCTACGGTACAGCGGGAGCGGTGCAAAACAAGGCTACCGACGCGACGATGGCTGCGAGACTTTCCTTCACCGCTTCCGCCGGCCACGCGTGTGGCCGCGACTTCAATGCCGCCCAACACCTCGCCGCCCACCCCGAACTGGCATGGCAAAAACCCGAATTGCACGATATGAAGGCGTATCCCTGGACGGAGATCGCCGCCGAGTAACAACGACATCATCGCCAGTAACCAGGGGCACGGATTCGCACTAATGTTCCCGCAGGGCACGGCATGCCGTGCCCGCCCTTGCCCGGACCTTCGCCTCGACCTGGTTTTGTGGTTTCGTTTTTTGTCCCTCGGCGAGTCGTGGATCAGTGTCCGATTCCAATAATCGGGACCTAACTCGCTTCGCCATTATAAGATTATGAATAATGAGCCGCGCGCCGCGATACATTCGTAGAATCGTTGGTTTCTGGCTGGAGACGTAGCTTTAATCCCATTTTTAATTACATTTGGTCTTGTGCTCCGCACAATGAAGATCCCCATGGAAGGGCACCCATTCCTCACGATTATGTTCGGCCAGCGCGGGCTAGTCTTTAACTTGGTGCTACCGCCAGCGATCTATTCGCTTATCCCGGTTGCCGTAATTTGGTTATTGCTTGGTGGTCGCCGGTTTAGGGAAAACCGATTAGCGAATGTGGCATTGACCCGCCACGTCGACGCCGTCGACGCGGCCAAGCTTCCTGCTCACGGCCTGACGTGGTAAACTCGTCTATGGCCGTCCGATTAAAAGATATCGCGCGAGACCTGGGCGTCTCCGTGATCACCGTTTCAAAAGCTCTTCGCGACCACTCCGACATCAGTCAAGAAACGAAAGCGCGCGTGCTGAAGCGCTGCAAGGAAATGAATTACCGGCCGAACCTTGCGGCGCGTGCGCTGGTAACCGGGCATACGAATATGCTCGGCTTCGTGGTGCCCGATCTTTTGCATTCTTTCTTTTCTGAAATTGTGCGCAGCGTTTCCGCCACCTTGCAGGGCACTGGCTACACGCTGGTCACAACTTCCTCCGAAGAAGACCCCAAGCATGAAAAGCAGGCGGTTGAGCAGCTGATCGCCCGCGGCGTGGACGTGTTGCTGGTGGCGTCAGCGCAATGGACCGTGGAAATGTTTCGCCGCGTCGAAGAAGCGGGCATCCCGTACATTTTGATCGATCGCAGCTTCACTGGACTCGCGGCACATTTCGTCGGCGTCAACGACGAAGAAGTCGGTGCGCTGGCGACGCGGCATCTGGCGGAAGTGGGCTGCAAAAGAATTGCGCACATTGGAGGCAGCGGCCTGAGTCCCATGGTTGGCCGCATGGAAGGCTACAAACGGACGCTGACGAAACTGGGCCTCGCGGCCAATGCGGAATTGATCTACAACGTCGAACATGTTGAAGAACGCGGCGATGCCACCGGATACAAAGCTACCAATAAGCTCTTGCAGCTGTCTCCGCCGCCGGACGGAATTTTCTGTTATAATGACGCGATTGCCTATGGAGCGATTGCAGCAGTATTGGAAGCCGGACTGCGCGTTCCGGAAGACGTAGCGATCGTGGGCTGCGGAAATCTTCTCTACAATAAATTTCTAAAAGTTCCGCTCAGCAGCATCGACCAGCAAACGGCCGCTATTGGACAAAAGGCCGGCAAGCTGGCGCTGCAATTGATCGAAGCGGGCGAGCCCATCGCGCCGCAGCGCATTCTGCTGGAACCGAAGCTGGTGGTCCGGCAGTCCACGCAGCGCAAATCAGAAACGAATCCCCGCGCGGCGCGCGCCTGAACGATTTAAGGCTGCGCGTACGCCAGGTTGTCAAAGCGAAGCCCGCCAGAATTCTGAAATTCGAATTCCACCGTTAACGATGGTTTTGTCCATCCGGTACGAATTCGCCGCAGTTCGCCTGCGTGTAAAGTCACAATCTGATCCCGCTGTCCAGACGCACGAATCGTGATCGCAGCTTCTTCCGGACCGTCATCGCAAACGTCGATTCCCGCAAAGATACGCGGCGATGAAAACTTCAATTCAGCAGTGCGCGTCGACGGATTCACGAGCACCACATGAAACGTCGGGAATTTCGCACCAGGCGGCGAGATTTTCCAGACGCCTTGGCCCCAATCAATCTGCGACGAAGGATAGCCGCCATTCAAAAGCGTGCCTGCGGCAAGGTGCGGGTCGTCAAAGGTGACCATCGCAGCAACAACGCTTCGCGATTTTCCCCGGATGTCGATGTTGCGCGCATGGTCGTGGCGAATTCGCAGTACACGCGAAGATGAATCGAACGAGTAGCCGGACGCGCTCAACTCGTGAACCTCGCGCAGTGGCTTGCCGTCGGCCATCACCGCCTCAGGCATAAAATCAAGCCGAAGAACATCCGTGGATGCCTCGTCAAAAGTGGAATAGGTCACAGAACCCGCGCCGTAAGAAATTTTTGTGACCGCAGAAAGCGAGCCCAGCAGGTGCGATTCATCGCTGGGCGCCCATTCCGGCATCGCCCAGAACGCGTCCATCATGCGGCGCGGCCCGTCAGAAAATTGATCCGTGAACCACCACTGATTGCTGAACGGCGCGTGCGCTCCGCCCGGCAGTCCCTGAAAATAGGTCACCCAGTTGTACGAGCGGTATGCCGCTTCCTTGTACGCCGCGTCGCCGGTTTTCGCGTAGTAAAACGCTTCGACCGCGGCCAGCCGCGAAGTGTGGCTGTCGCAACACTGATTCGGCAAGTTGCAGCAAAACGATTTGCCATCGCCCTGCTCGGTCGTAACTGTCGCTCCATGAACAATATATTTTGGCCACTTCGGCGTGCTCTTCACCCACTCGATGAGCTGACGCGCGTGTTCGTGCCACTGCGCATCCTTTTCCGGATGCAGCAAAACGTAGCGCGCGAACTCCAGCGGTATGACCTGGTTCATGTTCTCCATGTTGGGACCAACATCTTCGAAATAGCCAACCCATACGTTGTTAACCATTGGATATTTCATCAGCCACGTCCACGCGCCGTCGCGCACCCGCTGGTACGAATCGACGTTGCCCTGCCGCAGCCGAATCAATTCGTCGAACAGCATGATTGGCTCGACCACATTCGCTGAGTACGGGCCCATGCCTTTGCCGTTTGCCAGGCTGCCATCCCGCGCGTGGCAGCGGAACGGCCACGGAGAGTTATCCTTGTCCCCAGTTTTGAAGTTCTTGACCAGCGCAGCAGCGCAGCGTATCGCCGCCTGCAAATATTGTGTCTTTCCGGTCATTTCGTACAGCCGCAAATACGCGTAGCCGTCCTCGCCCACCACATGCGGCTCGATAAAATCCTCGCCGTGCTCGCTCCAGCCGGAATAATCTCGCTCGCCCGGGTTCGCGGACGGATATGGCACGCCACTCCACGCATAGTTCGCGGGAGTTGTTCCGTGCTCCAGTTCGTAGTCTACGAAATTTTGCAGAAATTCCAGCGTGCGCGGGTCGCCGGTATACGCATATAGCCGCTCGACAAATCCCTGCATCATGGCGCGCAGGTACGCAGTCGAATTCACATAATGCTCGTCCGGAATTAGTTCATAAGTTTTGCGATCGAAATCGAAGCAGCAATAAAAGTACGGAAGCCGCTGGCGGTTGTATTGATCCCAGATGATGGTCCATTGCGATAGAAAATACGCAGAGTATGAGTAGCCGGTATTCTCTGGCATCGGCCACGGCAGCAACTTGCCGTTCGAATCAAGGCCCACAGCTCTCCCCGCAATCGCGGGCTCGTCGACGGTTGAAGTCACAGGAAAGGACTGTTGCGCGCTAAACGGAAACGCAAGTAGCGCAACAAGAATCGCTGCGGCCGCAGTCTTGGAAATAAAATTCATAGAAGAAATGGTGCCCAAGAGAGGACTCGAACCTCCACGACCTTGCGGCCACTAGCTCCTGAAGCTAGCGCGTCTGCCAGTTCCGCCACTTGGGCACAAGTGAGGCAATTGCAGCAGTCCTTAATTTTCTCTCGCAGACTCTTCCCTTGTCAATGAATCTCAATTCGGCCGCATTATGTTGCCGTCATTCCGAATGGGTTTCAGGGTTTGTACTTACAAACCCTGAGCTACTGAAGTCTGCGCAGCGAGGAATTTCTCTTCGATCTCAACAGCGTGTTCAACGCCGTGGCCCGTGGGAGCAGCGCGATCGCGCCAAGTTTTCTAAACATGGCAGCGCGTTCACGGTAGTGGTGTTCGCTCCTCGAAATAATGGCGGCGAACGGGACGCTGGCCTCGCGTGCTGCCAACGCATCGTCAATGTTATCGCCAAGATATAACGCGCTCGCCGGATCGCGCTTTCCCAAAATATTGTGAAGACCTTCCGGATGCGGCTTCATCTTCATCACGTCATCCATCGTGACGATCATTTTGAAGTGCGCGGTTCCCGGCCACTTGGCAAAGGTGTATGCAAATTCCCGCCGGTTGCGTCCCGTAAATAAATTCAATTCGAACCGCGCCGCCCAGCGCGCAATTTGCGCCGGCGTCACTATGATTTTTTCCCGCCGCACATTTCCCGGTTTCGAATCCGTGCCCCAGTAGAACTCTCCAAACGCGTCGCGCGCCTCGGCGTAAGTCGTCGGCCGCCCCAGCGCGGTGGCCCAGTTTGCCACCATTTGCCAGTCGTCGTTATTTCCGGGCTGGCCTTTCCAGTGGTGCAGTTCGGCGTGGCTTACTCGCTTGCCCGTAAGCCGCCGAATCGTCTCGATCGCCGAACGCCAGTAGGTGTCGCGCACGTCAACCAGCACGCCATCCACGTCAAAGATCAAGATGTCAGGTCGGATTTTCCGCATGGATGGCGACACGATGGCTGGCAAATTCCTTTCTTGTGAAGCCCAACACAAGATATCCGTTCTTTGTGCGATAACGTGCCGGAACTGATGCGCCAAACCGTTACGTTTCTACCCGTGCGGAGGTGGCGTCAAAGTCCGTCCAGTGCGTAACGAGATAAGCCGTTTGGTATCAGCAGCTTAAACAGCCACCGGGTTGGTCCGCAAGGTGCATCCTTACACCGCAGAATATCGACGCGGCCCAGTGCCGGCGGAGTTCTGCAGAGTGACGGTGCTTACTCGTGGAGGCCAGATTGAGTCGCCTCTCAGTTCGAAATCTTCACGAGGCTTATCTCTTCAGAATCAACAAATTGCACTGGGTATCGCGCTCGTTCCGGACCCTAATTCCCCCGCAATCCATTCTAAACCCTCATTGAGCTGAAGTTTTGCCGTTCCTATAATCTTAAGTTGATCCATTCGAAGTCCAAGCCCGTGCAAGCCCACACGCCACGCGAACGAGCACATCAACTCGAATCCGATTGAGCCGGGAAAACACGCGCAAAAGAAGACCGCGTCCTGTGCAACGGGGTTGCTTGGTTCCCGTCGCAGGACGCGGCAGTTTCAGGAGAAACTCAGAGATAACCGTGCCGTCACTTTCGACGGCGCCCTTTCGACCGCGGAGGAATTAGTTCAACAGCTCACGCATGGAGATCACGTGATATGTGGTGAGCTGGGTGGCGTTCACGATGCAACCGCTGCTGTAGTTGACTCCGCCGTTGCCGCCGCCGCTCACGTCGACATTCGGCGCGCCCAATGTTGTTCCTGTTCCTGTCGTGTTAGCCACAACCACCGCTCCGTTGAAGGTGCTCGTACCCTTGTCCACAAAGTTGCCCGAACCTACGACGAAGATCAAGCCGTTCCAGGTGTTGCTGCCTTTCGCTGTAAAGGTACCTGTGACCACCAGGATTCCGTAACCGGTGAAGTTGCCGCTGAGTGTAAGGTCTCCGTTTACATAGATGATTTGCGGTGTCCCCAAACTGCCAGGGCTGGTGAAGCTACTGTCAGTCGCCGGGCCGTTGATGACCGGCTGCGTGACATCCGCTTTGATCGTTGACATCAGGTCTGTCAACGAAGTTTTTGTCTGCAGGGTTGAGGGCAGACCGGTGTAAACGTTCTGCACGTCCGGTGTGGTGTTGCTCCCACTCGTATAATTGCCCTCCTTACTGGTGTTGCCATTTACTGCGTTAGCGATTTGCGTAATTGTGCTGGTTTTAGCGGTATCGTCGGGTACGCCCACCGAAGGCACATTGGGACCGACAGAACCTCCGCAGACAGAGTTGTTGTCATTTCCATTGACGCCAAATTTTGAGCTTGGACCTGTAGCAAATACGTCGCCCGAGCCGTCGAGGGTCAACGCGGCCGGAGCATTAAACTGGAATGTGTCCTGTCCTACTTCCACCTGAAGCATACGTCGAGACCCACTTGGTGTCACGGCAAGAGCGGTTAACACATATACCGGAAGATAGGTCGGCGAAACGCAGGGTGCCGCAAAAGCAACCTCGTATGGGGAACCATCCTTTAAGCAAGTGTAATAGGCATTCGCCGTGTTGCCGTTTACTGCGTAGTTTGTGCCAAAGCCATTGCTCTGCTTCAGTTGAATCCGCACCCACTTCCAATCCAGGACGGGCGACGCCGCATAGCTGCTGTTGGCCGTCGGGGAAGTAGAACGGTACCAGCCGCTGCTAGAGGGATAGCCACCACTGCAACTGATGGCGCTGGTTTCCTTGCAGATTTCGTCGTCAGCATATGAGTTGGGACTGCTGGTAGTTGGTGCTGTCCACGGTGCTACAGTTTCGCTGCCCAAAGGGTTCAAGACGTAAGTTATACCGGTAGTGCTGGCGCCGGGCAGTGTTGTGGGCAATACCGGCGAGGTTCCCGCCAGAGTGCCGGTAGCCGCAGTGCGCAGCCGGTCGCGCGCCTCTTCAATTCCCGCTTTCGCGGAGAAAAATGCCCGCTGCTCGTCCTTGAAGTTCGCGCTGGTGTTGGTCTCGGTATTGGTGAGGATGATGATTCCCGCGGTAATCGCGGAGAGCAGCAGCAACGTGAGAATGGCGGCGATTAAAGCGACGCCTTCCTCGTGATTCCGGATCTTGAATATCGTGTTCTTGCGTTTTGTTTTTGACATAACTACTTTCGTCTCCTATTGGCAACTCATTGGCTGCCCGGTGGAAGCCATTGAGCAGTTGTTCAGCGAAACTTCACCCTCAAAACTTGTTTCGATCGGCAGTCCGGTCTTCTGGTCGATGATGTTGTTATTGCGGATGGTCAGGTTGATCTGGATGGTTTTTACGTTGGCGATAATATTAGCACCCGCCGGGGTGCTGATGTCTTGCGGCAACGAAGTGATCTGCGTGCCATCGTATTGGTAGTATCTGAAGATTGGGAATGTAGTTGTATTATTCGTAAGGTCATTGATTTCGGTACCCCAGTTCGTGCCCTGTGCGCCATTCGTCATCGTTGTCGGTAGAGAACTGCCAGTGATTTTGTCCACTTGGCTGCGCTGTAGGCAATATGTGCAGGTCCCCGAACCGTTTATCTGGTAAATGACGCTCTGCACTGTACCGGTTCCGTTTACCGAGCCTTCGAAAATGATGGAGTTGTTGTCGATGCTTACCAGGCCGACCGCCAGCCGGCTGTCGTTCAGGAGCGACGTTTGATTCGCTACATTGAAATTGTTCGCGGTCGCCGTCGGGTCATACATCCGGATGTTGGGAGTTCCCACTTGGTTGATGTCGCGAAAAAATTGGTCCACGAAGTCGCGCGCTTCCTGGAAATCGCCCAGCTTCATTTCCTCTGCGTTCAGGCGCCGTTGTGCGTCGCCCATCTGCGAGAATACTGCGCCCACGATCAAACTTAGAATCGCGATCACCAGCAACAGTTCTAGCAAGCTGAATCCACGTTGTTTGGCGGCCGGGAAATTCCCTTTGAATTTCATGATGTTATGTACCTTGTCCCACGAGAGAGCGCACGGAAACTGGCAACGAGAATGTCTTCACGTCGGTTCCGGCACCCTTCATTTTTGCGGTAACGATAACCATCTTGGTGTAGGTGGAAGGCTGCGTAATGGTCCAGCGAACGTCGTAGATCATTTGCCGGTTACTGGTGCCGCAGTCTGTGTAATACATCTGATAGCCAGTGACCGCGGCCTGCGTCATGTCCACGTCTCCCGAGCTCGTCAATGCGCCGCCGCCTGCGGCGGTTTGCACCGCGGTGCTGGTTCCGGTGCAATCGGTGATGGAGAGACTGTTCGAAAGGCTGGCCTTCTGACTGGAAATTTTTTCGGACACCATTTGCGCGATTACCGCGGCGTTGCTCTGCTGGCGGCTGCGGCCATTTCCGCCGATCGCATAGGCGATCAGCGCCATGCTGCCGACGATTCCCACCAGCAACACCACCATGGCGATCATCAGCTCGATCAGCGACATGCCGCGTTCATTTCTGAGCGTCTTTTTGTACTTCAGATGTTTTAGTTCCATGATGTACCGTTCCATAGCAGGCCATTGCTCCTTCCGGCCTTGCTTACCGATACCGCTCCCCACCCGTTGCTTTGCCCATCTTGTATGTAGTAAACGAAATAACTTGCGGCAGGTGTCGAGCACGTTCCGGGCGTTCCGGAAACGTAGCTGCACGGCAGTCCGCGGGAGGAGAAACCAAGAGTACAGGTATTGTCACAGGGCGTTCCGGTCGTCGAGTCTCCCGGGAGAACATAGGAAGTAGGATTTCCCCCGCTGCCCGCCGGGGCACCAGCGGCCATGGTAAATTGCCTTCCGAGATCAATGATGGGTTCGTTTGTCGAAT
>Ga0185299_10001171_pt1 | contig 55165 bp, 46 predicted proteins | sample PaiPotPPA55metaG_FD_128002 | JGI IMG/M metagenome (GOLD analysis project Ga0185299, IMG submission 128002) | Iron sulfur acid spring bacterial and archeal communities from Banff, Canada, to study Microbial Dark Matter (Phase II) - Paint Pots PPA... ... | reverse complement strand
ACGCTTCACGAACAAATGCTTTCCATGCCGAGCAAGTGGAGTAAGTCGCGGACCATTTTTGTTAACTCCATGAGCGATCTTTTCCACCAAGATGTTCCGCGCACCTTCATCCACCGAGTATTCTCGGCCATGCATCAAGCCAACTGGCATCAATACCAGATTCTAACGAAGAGATCTGATCGATTGCTCTCGCTTAACGCTGACATTGCGTGGGCTCCTCATATTTGTATGGGAGTCAGCGTCGAAAATAAGTATTACACCTTCCGAATCGATCATTTGCGACGCACAGGTGCACACTTGAAGTTTCTCTCCCTTGAGCCTCTAATTGGTCCGTTACCGGAGCTTGACCTTAGCGGTATCGATTGGGTGATTGTCGGCGGCGAGTCTGGTCCTCGGGCGCGGCCAATCGAGGCTACTTGGGTTCGCGACATACGTGACCAATGTCTGAGCCAAGATGTGCCATTCTTCTTCAAGCAATGGGGTGGCGTCTTCAAGAAACGCAACGGTCGTCTGCTAGACGGCCGTACGTGGGACCAGATGCCGATGGTCTCTCCTTCGCTCAATCAGCTTCGGCGACAGCCGAACGCTCCCTTAGCCGATTGCTCGGGTGCCGGGTACTTACGAAAGGCGTAGCAGAAGCGATTCAAAGGGTGTCGCTTGGAAGGGGGTAAGGTCTAAATCTTCGATATTGTTCGCCCGGCCTTTAATTTTCGTTGCAGGTCGACGCCTATCCGGAGCCCCTTGACCTCTCCCACTAGCATAAGTCTGCGTTCATCTGCGGTTCGTCCGTCTGTCTCGAGATTTTCGTCTTAGAAACGAGTCCTTTTAGCGCCGGCGAAGTGATAGAACTCGGCTTTTGGCCGTAACGGGTGAGATGCGATCGTTGAGGCGGCGGTTTTGAGAGATCGCGATCCATCGAACAACATGAGATCGATATAGGCTAAACGGGTATCGAGAGCGCCGCCTAGAACGGTACCTAGTTTATCGCGTTCCAGAGTTTCAGTTAACAGATCCTCTATTTCCTCGCGAACGTCTGCTTCCTCACCTTTGGGGAGGATGCTAGCTGGGAAGGTAACGAAAATGCAGTCAGCACCCGGATCAGCTACGAAGTCTCCGCATCTCAAGACTTGACAGGCGACTGGTTGTCTTCTTCTCCTTGAAACATGAACGAAAACACCGGCAATGACTCGACACGGCCGTTGAGTTACTCCGATTTGCTGCGCTGGTCGAACCTGGTCGTCCTGGTTGTTTTAGCGATCGCTCTCGCGCTGGCATTAAAAGAGATCCTTTTGCTATTCGCGGTTACGCTGATAGCTGCGATGGTTTTCAATCCGGTCATCGCGGCAATGGAACGACGCGGCGTCAAAAGAGGTCTAGGGGTGGCCCTCTTACTCCTGGTCCTTTTCGGGTTGATGGTGCTTGCCGTTAAGCTGTTGCTGCCGCCTTTTCTGGAGCAGGCCGGACAATTTATTCAGGGTGTTCCGGACGATTGGGAGAAGATTCATAAACAGCTTAGCGGGCTGACCCAAGAATACCCGGTTCTTCAACAGGTTATTCCGGCCAAACCTTCCGACCTGATTGGTATCGCCACGGCCCAAGTGGGAGGCGTTGCCAGCTTCCTGATGCGCTCGACTATCGGCTTTTTTGGCGGAATTGTAATCGCTGCCCTATGCCTGTTGCTTTTGATTTTCACGCTGCTGGATCCTGAGCCGATGGTGGCTTGTTACCTGGAACTAACACCGCTGCCGTTACGAGAGCCGGCGCGGCGAACGTTGATCCGTATGTTACAACAAATGGGCGCCTGGGCGCGCGGCACGCTCATTAATGGAGTAGTCACAGGGGCTTCAACCGGTCTTTTGCTGGCCTTAGTCGGTGTGCAACCGGCGCTCGTGTTCGGGGTTATCGCTTTCTTCGGCGAATTCGTTCCGATTATCGGACCGGTGGTGGTCGCAATTCCTGCCCTATTTGTAGCCGCAAGTCTCGGCTTCGGAAAATTTGGTCTGGCGCTGCTGGTGATTCTATTCGTGCAACAAGTGGAAACTAATGTTCTGATCCCTTTTGTCATGGGTAAGCAAATGAATCTGCACCCGGTAACAATTATTTTCTTCACCTTGGCGATGGGAACCTTGTTCGGAGGTATCGGTGCGATCCTGGTTGTTCCCGCCGCGGCATTTGTAAAGATTGTTATCAGCGAATTCTATCTGAGTCCAAGGAACCGCGATCAGGTATCGGTTAAGACCGAATCACGCCGCATCGCGCTTGGGGAAGGGAAACTAGGAGGATAGTCTCTCGCGGCTGCTGGTCTACGGTTAGTCGGGTGGTTACGCTCCCTGTTCGATATTCCGATCCAACCGGTGAGCCACCTTCACTAATTTCCCGAACAAGGCTGCAGTGGGACTGAGTTTACCGCTCTTTCCCTTAGGAATAGCAACCGCTTCAGCGAGACGCGAGAAGAGTTCGGGGTTCTCGATGAGGCGCGCTTGCTCGCGCTCGAGTTCCGGTGGACTCAGGCGCGCCAAGCTAACCACCTTCATGATCAAATCTTCTTCAGTCTTAAAGCTTTCCGACTCAGCGCGTTGGTTATAGAGGGATTGCAACGCTTCCCGCAGGGGCTGTTTTTTTCCTAACGCAACCGCTTGCACCGCCACACGCGCAACGTAGCTGGAGAAATCTTCGGTCTTCTTTGGGTTAAACACCACGCCAAAGACTGACTTTACAATCTGACCGATCCGTTTTGTGTCCTCCGCTGATCCAAACAGGCTCTTCAGGTTGATTTCGATCTCATGTACGTGTGGATCCGACCCGGCTGAGTGCTCCGCTATGGCGAAGTCGAACTTTTGCAGCGTCTTGAGGAAGCCATCAGCCAGCTTCATGAACTTGGGCTGATTCAACGCTTCTGCGTTAGAATCGATTGAGTCAGCAGTCTGCCGGAGGTGCCGGCTAATTTCATTTAGGTTCATAACGGTCAAAGAAATAAACAAAATTTGTTGTGAGCGCCTGATAATCTCTTGCCCCGATCGCGTCAGGCTTAAAGAGAGTTACGGGAAGATGTTCATCGGAGCAGCGGGCAACCGCCGCGCAGTCCCTGATGTAAGGCGACAGAATATGGGCTCCTGGATCAACCAATTGCGCTTTCCTTAATTCGCCTAGTTGCCCCTTCAGCGTAACTATTGCTTCCGAAAATACATTACCGACGCTCTTGAATCGGTTGACGATGATCGCCCGAATTCTGGGTTCTCGCATTCTCGGGTCGTGAGTAGCGACGGACGCTTGAAACATGCGTAATCGTCTCGCAAAAACATTGAATCCAGAAAGGGAAAGATAATCCGGAATATAGGGAACGACGTAAGAATCAGCGAAAAAGAGAGCGTTTTTTGTAACCGTAAAAACGTTCGGTGGACAATCGATTAGGATATAATCGTATTCCTGGCGCAGTGGAGCGAGAGCGGTGCGTAAAAAGGTGAAGAACGGCTTCTTGTTCTGTTCGTGTAGAATGTCTTCGACTTCGATGAGTTCCACCGAGGCGGGTAGCAGATCGATTTTCGGGTTCAAGCCGACGCCGCTTTCAGAAATTGGTACTCCTCGGATAATCGAGTTGCTGAACGAAAACTTCTTTGTGCCGTTAATCTGATCATGAAAAACCTGGCAGACGGTTCGGGTCATATCATCAATGCGACTTCGCCATTCTTTGGGCGGTAGCAACCAGAACGTCGCGTTGCACTGTGGATCCAGGTCGACGATCAAGACCCGTTTGTTGTGGTCTGCTGCCAGACAGGTGCCAACATGAACGGCATTCGCTGTCTTACCGACGCCTCCTTTGAAATTGATAAACGCGATTACCTGGCTCATTCGGCTTTCGTTGGCTTACGTCGCGGGCCCCAAGCAAACAGATCTGAAACCTCGGGACCAGCAGAAAATTTGGAACGAGGTTAAGCAGTCGAGGCGCAAGACGGGGCCAGACCCTATATCTTACACTGGTCCAGCTGTCGGAAGAAACGGCGGTTCAGCAACTTAGGCAGGCCCGATCGGAGTGATGCGAAGCTGCAGAAAAATCGGCGGAAGCAGCGGTTACTCATGATTGCTATTTCAAGGCCAAGGAGGCAATGCATTCTGTGTATTGTATAGATGCGACTCCTGGTGACCCCTGTCCTCTCAACGAAAATGCGAGGAGAAGTAATTTTTCTCTCGGATAGCGGTTAGTCCTGCTAGGACTATAAATACTGCCTATGGACTGGAAGCACCTTCGATCTTCGGTAGGGGACATGCGGCGGCTTTTCGAGCGCGGCATTACTGTCAGGGATATTGCTGAGCCGTGTATATCCTTCGACGATGAACGATCTGCGCAAGAGATCCAAAACTTCCTCGAGACCAAAGAATATGATGTGTTTGGCGTTCGGACTAACGGGATAATCGAGGCTTACGCCGTTCGCTCAACGCTCGGAGAGGGTAGGCTCTGTGATTTTGCAATGCCTATTCCCTCGGAAATGCAGCTCTCCGAATCCAGCCCGCTGCTTGCCGTCTTTGATTTGCTAAGAATTCACAGATGGGTGTTTGTGACTATTTCGAGCCGCGTATGGGGCATTGTCACGCGCGGTGATCTCCACAAGGTGCCAGTACGTATGTGGATCTTTTGCTTAATTTCTTTGACTGAGATGCACACGCTTCGGATTGTTCGTAAGTGCTACCCTAATGAAGAGTGGATCGCCCTAAAGTATGTTTCCGATGATCGGCTGGCAGAAGCTAGGAAGCTCTTCGACAAGCGTAAATCTGTAAACGAGGAGGTTGACCTTACGGACTGTCTACAATTGTGCGACGAGGCCACGATCCTTCGCAAAACAGATAAGATGGTGCACGACCTTGGATTCGAATCTAAGGCCAAGATGGAATCGTTCTTCAGTAAAGTAGAGAGATTGCGAAATCCTCTTGCTCATGCGCAAGACATCATCACAAATCGATGGCCTAAGCTTGCTGAACTCGCTATCGAACTGGAGAATTTCCTGAAAGCCTGCGAGGAATTGGAGACCGGAGCAAAACCCGTAAATGCGCATATAAAGCCGATCTGACCAAAAATTCGTTTGTATCCGAGCGAAAGGAAGAGCAATAAGGGTCAGCGTCTAAAATGTAAATCTTCAAGATCGCTCGCGCGGCCTTTAATCTCCTTTTAAGATCGCGGTCCACGTTTAAAAACGTCGTTCGAACTTGTCGCGCCGTAGTCCCGCGTCCGCGGGATGAAGGCTGAAGGCCCGCCGAAGACAGAAAGATTCAAACGCCTCAAGAAAATGTTGCTTGTTACTGTTCAGAATGGCGCTATGTTCCTATGAACATATAGGTGTCTTAATTGGCCTTCGCCAGGTTTCCAACGACGACGTTCCGCTATGAGTAGCTCCTCAGATTTTGATTTCGACGAGATTGGTTACTGGTCGGAAATCAAGCTCGAGATCGTTCGCAAATACGCCAAGGCGTACTCGACGATCCTATCGAGACAGCGCCTCGAGCACGTTTACGTCGATGGGTTCGCCGGCGCTGGAGTACATGTCGCCAGATCAACAGGAGAGTTTGTTGCCGGAAGTCCGCTTAATGCCCTTTTGATCGACCCACCATTCAAAGAGTTTTTCTTGATCGACATGGATGCGGGCAAGGCAGAGCATCTTCGGGAGCTAACCCGAGATCGCGCAAACGTTCATATTACGAAGGAGACAGCAACCAGATCCTCCTGGAAGAGGTTTTCTCGAAGATACGCTATCAAGACTATCGCCGCGGACTCTGTCTGCTCGATCCCTACGGATTACACTTGGATTGGAAAGTCATCCAAGCCGCTGGCGAAATGAAGTCACTCGAGATTTTTCTAAACTTTCCGGTTGCCGATATGAACCGTAATGTGCTTTGGCGTGATGCATCCGAGGTTAGTCCGGAACAAGCGAAGCGATTGACGGATTTCTGGGGGGACGAGTCCTGGAAGGAGGCAGGTTATTCTGGAGAAGGGGATCTCTTCGGCCATCCGGAGAAGCAGCCAAACGAAGTTATAGCTCAAGCTTTTCGCGAAAGACTCAAGAACGTAGCAAGCTTTAAATATGTTCCGGATCCGATGCCGATGCGCAATTCCCGGGAAGCAATCATTTATTACCTTTTTTTTGCTTCGCCAAATCCTGTCGCCGGCAAGATCGTAACCGATATTTTTGATTCGTACCGCAGCCAAGGAATTCGCTAATGGCCAATAATTCACACATCGAGTGGACCGAGGCCACTTGGAACCCGATCACTGGCTGCACTAAGATCAGCCCAGGCTGCAAGAACTGCTACGCTAACCGTATGGCGATGCGACTCAAGGCGATCGGTCAGCCTAACTATCGCAACGGCTTTGAGCTAACGCTTCACGAACAAATGCTTTCCATGCCGAGCAAGTGGAGTAAGTCGCGGACCATTTTTGTTAACTCCATGAGCGATCTTTTCCACCAAGATGTTCCGCGCACGTTCATCCACCGAGTATTTTCGGCCATGCATCAAGCCAACTGGCATCAATACCAGATTCTAACGAAGAGATCTGATCGATTGCTCTCGCTTAACGCTGACATTGCGTGGGCTCCGCACATTTGGATGGGAGTCAGCGTCGAAACTAAGGATTATACTTTCCGAATCGATCACTTGCGGCGCACAGGTGCGCACTTGAAGTTTCTTTCCCTGGAGCCTCTAATTGGTCCGTTACCGGAGCTTGACCTTAGCGGTATCGATTGGGTGATTGTCGGCGGCGAGTCTGGTCCTCGGGCGCGGCCAATCGAGGCTACTTGGGTTCGCGACATACGTGACCAATGTCTGAGCCAAGATGTGCCATTCTTCTTCAAGCAATGGGGTGGCGTCTTCAAGAAACGCAACGGTCGTCTGCTAGACGGCCGTACGTGGGACCAGATGCCGATGGTCTCTCCTTCGCTCAATCAGCTTCGGCGACAGCGAACGCTCCCTTAGCCGATTGCTCGGATACCGGGTACTTACGAAAGGCGTAGCAGAAGCGATTCAAAGGGTGTCGCTTGGAAGGGGGTAAGGTCTAAATCTTCAATATTGTTCGCCCGGCCTTTAATTTTCGTTGCAGGTCGACGCCTATCCGGAGCCCCTTGACCTCTCCCACTAGCATAAGTCTGCGTTCATCTGCGGTTCGTCCGTCCGTCTCGAGATTTTGGTCTTAGAAACGAGCCCTTTTTGCGCCGGCGAAGTGATAAAACTCGGCATTAGGCTTTAGCGGGTGAGATGCGATGGTTGACGCGGCGGTTTTGAGCGATTGCGATCCATCGAAGAGCATAAGATCAATATAGGCCAGACGGGTACCGAGAGCGCCGCCTAAGACTGTGCCTAGTTTTTCGCGTTCCAGAGTTTCAGTTAACAGATCCTCTATCTCCCCTCGAACGGCTGCCTCCTGACCTTTTGGGAGGATGTTAGCTGGGAAGGTAACGAAAATGCAGTCAGCACCGAGATCGGCGACCGGATCTTTCATCGTCGACCCTTATCAATCGTCTTATGAAATCGGGTCGCGTTTCTGTTGGAACCAATGGCTATTCCGTGTCTGTTACGCGAACCGACGGCGGGTCAATACGCAATTAGACGTATTGAGTTGCTGTTGCTCGACTGATATTCAATTAGGCTACGTCAAGTCATGAAACTATGGAATCAGGGCGCTTCAACTTGAGCCTTCTTAAACTCATTATGCGAGCGAATATGAGACTGCTTTTGGCATTTGTTATACTGGGCTTTTTGGCGATCTCAGCCGTTATGGCACAGACTGTAGTATCGAAGATAACTGGTATAACAAACATCACGACTGACAATGGTGTAGGAACCGGTTACGAAGTCTTTGGACTCTCGGATGGCAACCAGCGACTTCTCTATGGAATGACCAACCGATCGGGAGGAGATGCGAAATGGTCGGTGGACATTTTCTATGTTGACGGAGCTGGCCAGACACATCAGAAACACGCCGAATTCCAAGGGCCTAATGGGACCCATTTTGATCGCCAACTCGATATGGCGCAGTTTATTGCTATAAATGTAAAAGATCTGTGAGACCAAACAAGAAGGGGCGGGCGGGTTTTAACTGGGCCCTCCGAGTTTCATAACTTTGAGGCGAAAGGCAGGACCGCTAGATTGGGAGTATAAGGGCCCTAAAGATAATGCGGGATATAAGGAACGACGTAAGAATCGGCGAAGAACAGAGCGTTTTTCGTGACTGTAAAAACGTTCGGTGGACAATCGAGTAGGATATAATCGTATTCTTGCCGCAGTGGCGCGAGAGCGGTGCGCAAAAAGGCGAAGAACGGTTTCTTAGTCTGCTCGTGTAGAACGTCTTCGATTTTCAATGAGTTCGACTGAGGCTGGCAGTAGATCGAGTTTTGGATTCAAGCCCACACCAGAGGCGGATCGGTACGCCCTGAATAACCGATCTGCCGAAAGAAAACTTCTTTGTGCCGTTAATCTGATCATGAAAAATCTGGCAGACGCCTCGGGTCATATCGTCGATGCGGCTCCGCCATTCTTTGGGTGGGAGCAACCAGAACGTCGCGTTGCACTGTGGATCCAGGTCGACGATCAAGACCCGTTTGTTATGGTCCGCTGCCAGACAGGTACCAACATGAACGGCATTCGCGGTCTTACCGACGCGTCCTTTGAAATTGATAAACGCGATTACCTGGCTCATGGGGTCACTCGAGATCTCAACCAAGCAAATCCAGAATCTCGGGACGAGCAAAGACTTTGAAACTGACAACGAATCCTGAGTGCCTAGATCGTGCCCAGCCATTAAGGCTTGCCTTAGCAACAAGGTTTCTGATTCTTTGAAGACAGATGGCAGTTCGTATCGCGTTCCTTAATTTTAAGGGCGGAGTAGGGAAAACGGCGGCGGCGGTGAACCTCGCCGCGATCTTGGCCAAGTACCACCAAAAACGGGTTCTGCTGGTGGATCTCGATGCTCAGGCGAATTCGTCTCTCTGGTTGCTGCGGCCAGATTTTTGGGCCGATCACACGACGAACGGAATACGTTCAACCTACCAGATTTTTCAGGATCACATCGCCGGAACCAAGTTTTTTGACTTTGATGATGCTGTAATCAAGGGAGTTCCGCGGGCTAATTTTCCTCTGATAGCGTCGCTCGATTTACTCCCTGCTGTGACCGAACTGATCGACGTTGAAGATCGGATTTATGAGAACAAGTATGTACCTTTTTTCCGGTCGGTCTATTCCTCGCTGAAACCGTATTTTCGAAATTACGACTACATTTTCTTCGATTGCCCTCCAAATATATATGCCGTTACGAAGAGTGCGTTGTTCGCTTCTCAGTACTGTGTTGTGCCGTACTTGCCAGACTATCTGTCGCTGTCTGGCTTGAGAACGATGAGCAAGCTCGTCCGAAGGTTCTTCGAGCAGGTCCGAGGCGAATTGCCCGAAAAACACATTCCGTCCATCGCGGCTTTGATCATGAGCCACATGCGACAAGGCAACGCGTTTGCGCAAGCGGTCAACGAATTGAAATTTCAGGTGTCAAAACTGAAGCAAGATGGCCTAGTGCATCCCGCTATCGAATTGCTTAGTCCAGAGATAAGACATTCAGTCGACGTTGCAGATTCGACCAACTATCATCTACCAGTAATTTTACATCGACCAAACAGCATCGGTGCGATCGATTACGCTAACTTGGGAGAGAATTTCGTCGTTCACTTCGAGAGAAACCTATGAGGTACGAAGATCTTGGAAAGGATATCGAACAGCTAGGGTCAGTGCTCCGGAACCATGGGAGCCGTCTCCAAGGCGAGACCATTGAGAAGGCTGCGACAACTTTCTCAAAAGCAGTGGTGACATTTCGTCAAAAGTTGGATGGCTTTCTAGCGGGAACGGCGCCTGGTATTCAAGAGTTGCAGGAGCTATTTAAGTCGCCGCAGGCTAAGGCATTGAAAGGGTCCGCCTTGTCTAAACTTGGTCGTTCTATCTTGAGGCGTGGCTTAGCTGGGGACACCCCGGCGAAACAAAAAGCGGATTTTCTGAAGGGGGTCAAAGAAAGTGGCAAAGGCGCTGAAGCGGTAGCTGAGGTACGCCGATTTTTTCGGGATCAAGCTGCCGCTCGCCCTATACCGTCAAGCGATCAGGAGCTCAGAACAGAACTTCACCGCTTAGGCGGCTTGTCCGACGAGGACCTGGCTATTGAGTTGGAGACGAGGTACGGCACGCTGGCGAGCCTCAAAAAGCTGGCTAAACCGAACGCGATCCCCGTGACGAAAGGAGTAACGGCTGCAGCGCTTCAGCGAAGAGTTATCGAGTCAGCCCGACGAATGCATACGAATGTCGGTTCGTAATTTGATAGCGCGGATGCGAGAGGAACGCGAGCTGGAGGACATTCTCTTTGCTTATCCCTATCTTATTGATCCGAGCTTGGAAAAGCCGCGTAGACAGGTCGTTATAAGTAAGCGTTTAAGGTTAGATCTTAGGTTCGAGTTGGCTAGTGGTAAACAACTGATAGTCGAGCTGAAACGTGGAAGAGTCGGCACCGCCGAAGTGGAACAACTGCAAACCTATCGGCGCGAAATTGGAAACCAAAGGACCCGAGGGATCCTCGTTGGTGCATTCTTGACTCAGGAAGCTGAGAAAAGGATACAATCGTTGCGAGGTGTAATCGTATTTCGCCAACTGGGCCGCGACATTCCGACTCGGATCATCGTCTGTTCAGATTGTCGACGAGCGCGGGACGCTTCGATTGAACGATGCCCTTCCGATGGCAGCTCTAAAACGATCTGATTTGCTTAGATGGGAGGTCACCGGTTGCGTATCGCCGCCCGCTGCTGACTGGCCCGGACCTTATCCCTTAACATAACCGGCGAGACAACCTGAACGGCATCTCCCCAGGACCAAAGCCAACGCTCGAACTCTGGGTTCGTCGCAACCTTTAGGCGGATCTCCACGGTTTCGTCGTCGCGACTCCGAATAGATTGAGACGAATGCCAGGTGCGTTCAGCCGCAACAGTGGCTGCCCAACCGCTAAATCTGAGTACGATTTCTTCAGACGCGGTGCCGGTGTAAACGCCAATGGAATCTAGTAACGTTTCATTCAGGTCAAACCCGATCGGTCGTTTGAAGTGATGGGGTAACTTTTTGGCTCGGCTGATTCGGCCTAAATGGAAAGTGCGTAAATCGCGCCGGACAAGATCCCAGGCACGGAGATACCATTGGTGCTCAACGCAAATTAGCGAGTAGGGTTGAACCCGGCGAAGGTCGGGGCCTTTTGCCTCCAATTTTCGGTATTGGAGCTCTAATTCGCATTGTTCACGGAGAGCTGCTGCAACGGTCTCGAAGACTGCTAGGCTTTGTTTCGACACGCCGATTGGCCTGACATCGAATGTCTGCTCAAGTTCATGCCAGCTAAAACTGACCTGTCCGTCAAGGCTAGCGGTTAGCTTCTGAAAGGCGTCAGCTAAAGGCTTCTGAAACGGGGTGTTTGCGTACTGTTCGACGGCTTTCCTGGCGACAAGTAGAGCGATTAACTCGGATTCCGTGATATGGACCGATGGGAAATGGCTAACCGCCTCAGTGAAATGAAATCCGTGCCGTTCTTGATCGTACTCAATCGGAAGATTGAGCTGATATCGCATATAGTCGATATCCCGCTGAATGGTTTTAGCCGATACCTCCAGCTTTTCGGCAAGAGAAGAACAATTTGGGCGGCGTTGGGTTTTGATGGCCCGGTAGATCTGCTCCATCCGGGCCAAGGGCATCCGGGTAACGGGCACGCGCGGTACTCTAGTTCTAGGCACAAAGAGACAGTCTACCGGATCTCAGATTAAGACACAAAGCGAACCGCGAATGGACACGAAGACGGTAATAGCCGCAAAAAAGGCCGGGGAGATCTATTTCACGGGTTTTTCCGCAAGAACCTCGCCAGCTCGGACAACAGATGTCCTATCCAATCAGTAAAGATAGCGAGGCATATGAGGACGTGTACCTCGATCTCATGCAAGCCTTGTAATTGAAACCAATAGAAAGGGAAAAATGCCACAAGTTGCAGTAGAAGATTCCTTTAAACAGGTTCTCGTCCGATGGCGGGAACATCGGAAGAATATAACGACGCAGGTCAAGAGATCGCGGATCGAGAAGAAGGTGCTTCGACCGATCCAGCAAAGAATCGGCCTTATTATTTTCGGCTCCATGTTTGTCGCTCTGGGAATTGCTCTGTTGATGCTCTTACCGGAATTTCGGAGACTATTCGGCGCGAGTGCTGGGTTAGTCGTGCTGATTTCTTTTGCCTGGGCCTTCCTGTGCATGGTTTTCTTCGGGCTGTGGAACCTACCGAGCATTTGGCACGCTTTCTTTCGAGGCATGGACGACCTGTTCGCGGCGGCCGGTACGTGGTATCAACGTGATAAGCCCTTCGTCGAGGCCCTCGCGGACAGTGCTGATCTCGATCTGAGCGTCATTGCTCGAAGACTGAAAGGAGAAGTAGAATTCAGAGAAAAACTCTCGGCATTTCTCGTTATCATTGCCGGCGGAGCTTCGTTCTCGGCATGACGCCAGTCATCAAGGGTCCGCTTTTCGTCTTCCTTTCTGTGCTCTTTGTGTTTTCCGCCTTCGCCAAGCCTCCGGCGCGACAAGTTTTCGCCGCTATTCCTGTCGACTGTGATACTGTGAAAATGTGAAAAATATCACGGTGACGGTTGACGACGAAGTGTATCGGAGGGCACGGATCCGGGCTGCGCAAGCTGATACCTCGATCTCAGCATTGGTCCGGGGTTATCTCATGCAACTCGCGGGACAAGAGGACGCCAATGCCCAGTTGAAAGAACTGCAGGACAAGACTCTGAGAAAAATCAAGAAATTCCGGGCTGCAGATCGACTAGATCGAGCGGCAGCGCATGAGCGATGATGAATTTTTTAGACACCAATATCCTGCTGTACGCGTTGAGCACTGACCGCGCCGAAGTGAGAAAAGCGGCTAGAGCGCGTCAGTTACTCGATGAGACAGATTGTGCGGTTTCGGTCCAAGTCTTACAGGAATTTTATGTGCAGGCTACACGGGAAAGTAAACCGGATCGCATAACCCATGATCAGGCTGTCACGCTGATCAGATCGTGGGAACGGTTCAAAGTGCAAGAGATTAACTCGGAAATCATGCATGCTGCCTTCCGGACAAAGAATCGTTTCCGGATCGCGTATTGGGATGCCGCTATCGTAGAGGCCGCTAGAACAGCGGGCTGTAGTCTGGTCTATTCTGAGGACTTAAACGATGGACAAGATTTCGGCGGTGTTCGGGTCGAGAATCCGTTTCGTCGCGAAAGGGAGCTTTAGCCTGATCTAACAGGAAGACACCTGAAGAAAGGCCAAAACAGGGACAACCCAGGCAGACGTCGTACCGCACCCGCCCATGGGCGTCAACTCAACGAAACAGACACGCGGATGCCGAGGCGCTCGTCGACCTTCTCTTAGGTTGACGCCTATGGCGTAGCCACCGGACTATGTCGGCCAGGAAAGATCACAAAAATCGCAAAGGGGAAAACGGCAGCTCCGAGTTTTCTCTTAACTTGGCGTCTTTGCGTCTTGGCGTGAGATTTTTGGGTTTCTTAGGGTCCTAGGACAGCGGATGTCCGACCCCGTGTGGGAAGCTGTGGCTTTATAAGAATGAGCACTTCTTCCTTACACTTTGTTGCCGCGATCCGGCATGAGAACCTTGAGATCCATTTTCTGATCGGGCCATCGATTCCACCCGATTACCTGACGTTGGCTGAGGGTTGCAGCCAACAACTCGCCCAGGTTTTTGAGACTGGCAGGGTTGGTCGATTAGCGGTTCTGAACAAGTCAACGGACCGACCACTCTTTATCCAGGCCGGTGAACTCCTCAAAGGCGGGTTGCAGGATCGGACCATCGCGACTGACCTGGTGTTGGACCCAGGCGAGAAATATGACGCGCTTCCAACTTATTGCGTTGAGAGAGCCCGTTGGTCAAAACGAGAAGCGGAAGATCATACCAAGTTTACTCCTACCCAGGAGTTTGTATCGACGAAGCCGTTACGGAAAAGCGTAGAGCGTCGGGCCGATCAAGGTGAGGTCTGGGCAGCGGTCAGCAAAGCGCAATTAGATATGGCGTCTGCGGTTCCAGGTTATCAGGAATCGACGGTTTCAGCCTCGAGTTATAAGATCAGCTTGGAGGACGCGGCTCTACAGAAAAACGTCGAGGATTGGTTTCATGCGATCCATGAGCGATCGCCTCTGGACGAAAAAACGGTTGGTGCAGCGGTTACGATCAACGGTCAGTTGGAAAAAATCGATTGGTATGGGCATGCACAGATGTTTCAACGGCTATGGCCCGGGCTGTTGCGCGCAGCAATCCTGGAAGCGTTGTTGGAGAAGGAACCGGACACCAAAAGTCCGAGACCTCTGGATGAAACTCGATTCCGAGATCTACTGCTTCGGTTGGAAACGGTACAACCGCGCAAAGAACGGCCGTCTCCCCAAACAATTGATGACACCTGGCAGTTTGCAAATTGCAGTGTGAAACGGACCGGTTATCTCCGGACCGGGACGGTAGCGCATATTAGCGTCAGGTTTTGATAGGAGTTTTCAATGTGGGCTGGGCAGCGTCTGGTTTGCCCAGCTGCCTAAACGCGAGTTAATGCCAACCAAAAATAGAAAATGGAACCACTCCCGCTGAAGGATCAGTGTGTCGAAGTCTTAGTCCGATGGAAAGAGCACAAAAAGGAGAGGCGAGAGAAGATAAAGAAGTCTTCTGGGCACAAAGGCTGGTTCGAGTTGATGGATCAGGAGTTTGGCCGTTTGGTTGCCGGCTGTATGATTCTGCTTTCTGAGATCCCGCTTTTCTATCCCTGTTTTAGATATATTAAGAGCTCGCCTGGCTGGCGTGCTGAGGTGGTCGGGATTGTCCTCATAACGTGGTGGTGTGTAGGCATGCTTTTTCTCGCGTCAGCTGACCTCCGGAGGGTCTGGAAGTCCGTTTTCCGATGGGGAGACGATCTGTTTGCAGCAGCCGGTGGTTCCTACGATCGCGACAGACCCTTTGTCGAAGCGCTGGCAAAGCATGTTCATCTTGAGGTTTCCGCCATTGGCCGGCGGTTGAAAGGGGAATTAGAGACCAGGGAGAAGTCGTCGGCATTGCTGACCATCATCGCGGGTGGAGCGTCCCTATCCAGCTTGGGTCAGATCGCTAATGGGCTAGCAAAAGGGCCTACTCTTTGGCTCCTTCTTCCAGTATTCGGGTTCGCTGTGACTACGATTCTGCTTCACACCCTCTTCATCGGGATGAGCCTTAAGGGAGACCTGCTCATTTGCTTGGAAGAAGCGGACGAACTTCGGAAGAAATTCAACCGGTGAGAAAGAGAAAGACTAGATCACCGTCACGCCTCAAACAAAACACAGATCGGCCCACCGCAAAAAACGATTTTGTGGCCAATATCATGCATCGTCAGTTTGTGTTTTGTATAGACTCGAACCCGTTTTACCCCTCAAGGTCGACGATCAAGACCCGTTTGTTATGGTCTGCAGCCAGACAAGTACCGACATGGACGGCATTCGCGGTCTTACCGACGCCTCCCTTGAAGTTGATAAACGCGATTACCTGGCTCATTCGGCTTTCGTTGGCTTACGTCGTGGGCCCCAAGCAAACAGATCTGAAACCTCGGGACCAGCAGAAAATTTGGAACGAGGTTCAGCAGTCGAGGCGCAAGACGGGGCCAGATCCTATATCTTACACTGGTTCAGCTGCCCGAAGAAGCGGCGGTTCAGCAACTTAGCAGGCGTGATCGGAAGAACGCGTAGAGCATTTTCTGAAGATCGCTTTGAACCCGCCGAATCGTGAATTGTTTTCGGCTACCCTCTTCTGTGTTCGAAGGGCGCTACTAGGTAACAATCGGCGTCTGAGGATCTTGGGCGGTTAAATCTGCCGCTTTTGGTCCTAGTTTGGGACTTACGTGCCGAAGCGCTTTGTTGGCCGCTTTGGCAACCTTCTTCCGCGCCTCCTCCGCTTTATCACCCTCGAGCACATCACGCTTGATCACCTCGTTCACTATTACCGCTTCGATTTGCTCCATCTCGATTCTAATTTCTGCGGCTTCCCGATTCAGTTGCGATACCCGTCGCAACTCCCTTCGGACAAGTTCGAGGACCGGCTCGGATTGAAGGATAGCCCCGATCAGAAACCTACTTAGGGCCTGTTTATGCGCTTCATAATCTTCCAGCGCGGTCCGCGCTAGACCCTCTTTACACCACAAATACAGTCGCTCGATGTCTTCCGGTGACTTCGGGTCGAGCTCCAGAAGGTTAATGTCGAGGACCAGTTCTTGTCCTATCGGTTTCGAGTAAATGACGTGATAGATTCGCCAGGTAACGCTGTTGGTTAGAATTACCCAGTTTACCCCTTGGTTGACCGCGTAATCCACAGCCTGTTTCACATGAATGTCTTTGAGGTCTATGCCGATTGCTTTGACCTCAATCAGCATTCTTACTGTGCCGTCGATCTTTACCGCCAAATCGCAGAAGGTACTCTTAATGGAATGCTCGGAAGTAATCTCAGCGTACTTATCATATCCAAAAACATCCGCGAGCATGTCCTTTACGATGGTGACAGTATCAGCCTCACCGGCATCCCGGGTCTTCGACGCAGAAAGTATAGCTTGATAACGCTTGAGACCCGCGACTAGCCGATCCGCCACTTTAGAAGGAACCGAAGGCATAACAGACGATTGGGAGTAGGTGAGGTGTAAACCTCAACCTGAACGAAGCTTGTAATCAGAATTAACAGGGGCTGTCAATCTTAAATAGGATCGGCGAACCGATCTCGACGGAGATGGCTTGGGTCACAGGACTGCGTGTGATGTGCACGATAATGTGAGGCAACTTGACTTTTTATCACCGGTGCTGTGTCTATGAGCGTTGAATGATCGCCAAAACCTGGTCGCAAAGGAGAGTCAGATTCGCCTGCGGTGGGTTAGCACTTCTAACACTAATCGGCGCTGATCTTGCTTTCGCAAGCTGTGCGATTGGCCACTACCACGCCTATGTAGGTGCACAAAGGAATTGGCGTACATCGCCAGGCTCGTTTGTCGATACTGTGGAAGGCATCCCGATTTTCTATAACTTCCCACCGCGCCCATATATCGTGTTAGGTTATCTTGAAGCCAAGACAGCTCCGATTCGTCGGCATACCCGGATCAGCTTCGCAGCTCGAAGGGCAAAAGAAATCGGAGCAGACGCCATTATTGCGCTAAACAAGGAAGGCCAGAATAGGGAACTGGCTCAAACCTTCGGCGTAGAGATAGATCCGGATTCTTCCAGCGGCGATTTCTTTGGCGCGGCTCAAGCGGTGTTAATTCGCTGGGTTAAATAGATTCGGGAGGGGCGGAGTTGAAGGACTCACTAACGAGTTTGGCGCTCGTTTTTGCTGGGAAGCCTTGGCATGCACGGGCGTTTATCGTGTCTGTTGGCGACTGGGTAGTACCATCATTCCGATTCGTTACGCAGCATGCAGATTGCAATTCAGGTCGCCGTAGGATTGCCTTTGCGGTGTATTCCGATATCTGCATTTTTTTCTTTAACTCCGAGTGCGTTTCTGCTGATCATCGCAGGCTTCGATGGTTTCCTCCGATTACCGTGTCTTGTGCGAATGGCTGCATTTGCTAGCCGCCACGATGGGGAGGATCTCTAGGATAAAACAATTCATGGAATTGGAAGTAACTCGATTCCAGTCAGATGCGTAGACTCGCATCAAACGATTCCAGCCCCAGACCGCTTATTCCGAAGGGATGTGAACGTCGCCGCGGAGACATGGTCGTAGCCAGATGGCGCGCTGTTGGCCCTCCAGCCAATGAATCTGCCAGGGTAATTTCTAACCATGAATTTTCTGTGGATTCGGAAATTCGGCTCCTGCGAGGAGGTATTTAGAGTTAAAATGAGCGACTTTATCCAGCAACCGCACGAAGGGTCTATCGGCAAATCGCGCGTCAAAGATGCTCTGTTGGCTGCGCGACGCGAGCTGATCGACCTGACTAGGCGGAACCGGTTGTTAAACACGACGCGAACTGGCAGTCGACCGCATTGTCTCGAGATCGTAGAAGCCGATCCAAACGCCTTGCTCGTTGCGCTGATCCGGGAGGATAAACATTTCCCTTTTCTCGCTGGTGCGGAAGTTTCTGGGGAGGAGACAGCCGAGGGCGACGGTGGAGCTCAAGCAGTTGCTCGTGTGAGTCGGCTCAGCGGTTTACAAACCAAGCTCGATCCCGAGAAGCTCGAAAGGAAATTACTGAAGCTCTTTCTCGAAGCCCGGACGTACGAGGAAGAACAGGGGGTTAGTATTCTCTTCCTGGCAATTGGTTTTCTCAATTGGTTTGAGGAAGATCGGTCCGAAACTGTTTCGTCAGCACCCCTCTTATTGGTGCCCGTCGCTCTCGAGCGAAAGCAGGGTCGCGACACGTTTGTTCTTCATGGTCGTGAGGACGACATGATGATGAATGTGTCCCTGGCAGAGAAGCTGCGCGGTGACTTCGGGATTGGGTTGCCTGACCTTCCTGAGACAGATGAATGGTTACCGAGTGAATACCTATCGGCCGTTAATGCTGCGATTGCGGGACAGAAACGATGGACAATCGATGATCGCGGGATCGGGCTCGGCTTTTTCACCTTCTCAAAGTTCTTGATGTGGCGCGACCTGGACTCGGCCACTTGGCCGAAACCGAGCGACCTTCTAATGCATGGTTTGGTTGGTCGACTGATCGGTGAGGAAGTCCCTGAAGATGATGATGTCGCTCCATTGGTTTCTGATGAGGAACCGATTGATCAACACATCGATATCGCGTCAGCAACTCACGTCGTGGATGCGGACAGCTCCCAGGCGGTCTGCATCGAAGAAGCACGTCGAGGTCGCAATCTCGTAATCCAAGGGCCTCCTGGCACCGGCAAATCGCAAACGATCACGAATATCATTGCCAGTGCGGTCAACGAAGGGAAATCGGTTTTGTTCGTTGCAGAGAAAGCCGCTGCTCTGGAAGTGGTCTCCGATCGCCTAAAGAAGGTTGGTCTCGAACCGCTCTGCCTGGAGATTCATAGCAAGAAGTCCACGAAGGCCGCTGTTATTGAGTCGTTGGAGCGCGCGATGCGAGCGACTGGAGCGACTCTTCAGGCTAGCAAAAACGCCGGGGATCTCCGTATGACGCGAGACCGGTTAAACGATTGGTCAGCCGCCCTTCATCACCAGATCCGCGCAACCGGGCGCACACCTTTTCAGGTTATGGGGACAATATTGAAGTTACGAGCCGACAATGTGCGGGTTCTCTCAGAGCGCATTGATGATGCCGCAGATTGGGATGCGGCAAAATTAGCTGAAATTGATGAAGCTGTTCAAAGGGCGGTGGCTGGACTGGGGAGACTTGGGGCGGTCCCGGATCAACATCCTTGGTTTGGAACATGGGGAGATCGATTGAACCCGCTCGCTGCTGAACGGCTAAAGGTCGATCTCGAAGAAAGTCAGAAACATTTAAAGGAGATATTTGCACTTTGCGCTCAAGCGGCGGCTGTCCTGAAAGCACAAAGTGGCCAAACGATTGTCTCCATCCGGAGTGCGCTTCAATCTTTAAACTTGCTTGCCTCGGTGCCGGTTAAGGGCCGGGAAAACCTTAAAAACGACATTTGGAAAACCGGCCGGCCCAGGATCGAGGAGCTCTGCAAGAATGGAAAGCTGTGGGGTTCGACCCAAGCGGAGCTGGGTCCCGTGCTGGCTGAGAGTGCGTGGTCGACGGAAACGGCTTCGACCCGGGATGAGATCGCAAAATTAGGTGGTTCTTGGGTTCGCTTCTTCTCCGGAAAATATCGTCGAGCGGTGACGGAACTGAAAGGTTTGTACAAAGAGAACCCCCCGCGGGAGCGGGAGCAACAATTGATGGTTCTCGACAAGCTCTTCTCAGCGCAACTTGCTCGTAAAAAAGTATCCGAACAAAGTGAGTTAGGACAAAATGCTCTTGGTGCGTACTGGGCTCATACGGAGACCGACTGGGGAACGGTTGATCAGCTCATCGACTGGTCGAATGCTGCAGGGCGCCTCGATCCAGCCTTAGTCGAGCGAGGTGCGGACGTTGATGATCAACTTTGTGGTGCCAGCGCTCGTAACCTACAAACCGCGGTTGATGCTTTCTTGCGGGCCTTCGCCAAAGTGAAGGAATGCGTCCGGCCGGATCTTCAGATTCTTTTTGCGGTTCCTGATTTAGAGCAAGCGGACCTGGTTTTGGTTTCCAATACTATAGAGCACTGGATAACTGGGCTACCGAGTTTTGATGAATGGGTTCAGGCCCGAGAATCGATCGGGAAGCTTGACCAGCTTGGTTTGGGGATAATTGCGGAACAATTGCGCACCGGTGGGATTTCACCGGCTGAGGCATCTGAGATGGTTGAGATGCTTCTGGCAGAAGCCCTGTGGGGGGCAGCGTGCGCAGATAATCGTGAGTTGAACGCGATCGATGGAGCCGAGCGAACTCGATTGGTAGATCTTTTCCGCGACTTGGACCGCAAGCGAATCCTGCTCACGCGGACTGAAGTGCTTGCGGGTTATCTGAGTCGAAAGCCGGACGGTAAGATGGGGGAAATGGAGATTGTCCGGCATGAGATCGGCAAGAAACGTCGGCACCTGCCGATCCGAAAACTGATGGATAAAGCGGGATTGGCGGTACAGGGACTGAAGCCGGTTTTCTTAATGAGCCCGATGTCCGTCGCAGAGTTTTTACCGCCGGGTCGGCTGCGGTTTGATTTGGTCGTGATGGATGAAGCCAGTCAGGTTCGACCGGAGGACGCATTCGGGGTTATTGCCCGCGGCCGGCAGTTAGTGGTGGTAGGAGACAGCAAACAGCTTCCTCCGACCAATTTTTTCCGGATGGTTTCAGAGGATGATGAAGAAGAGTCGGAAGATGATAACCAGAAAATCAGTGTAAGGCCTGAAGATTTCGAAAGTATCCTGAAACTATTCAGCTCTCGCGGAGCACCCGAACGGATGTTGCATTGGCACTATCGAAGCAAGCACCCGTCTCTGATCGCGCTGTCCAATGAAAGATGTTACGGAGGAAGGCTATTGCTGCCACCGAGCCCAGGTGCGGATCAGGAAGATCTCGGACTTCGCCTTGTGAAAACGCCAAGCGGACATTACGAGCGTGGTGGGTCCGGTTGCAATCTAGTCGAAGCGGACATTATTGCGGAAGCGGTTGAAGAACATCTAAAGAAAAGTCCAACTCGTTCGCTCGGTATTGCCTCTTTCTCGGTGGCGCAACGAGAAGCCATTTACGAAGCGTTACGCAGAAAAGGTATTGGGCACGAGGCGGAAACGTTCGCCCCAAAAAATGAGCGTTTATTTGTTAAGAATTTGGAAGCAGTTCAGGGTGATGAAAGAGATGTCATATTCATCTCGATCGGCTACGGCAAAGACGCGAACGGCCGGATGTTTGCGAACTTCGGGCCGCTATCTAACGATGGTGGTGAGCGTCGTATGAACGTCCTGATCTCTCGTGCTCGGGAACGGTGCGTCGTGTTTTCATCAATCACTTCAGGTGATATTTCAGTCGGATCAACCGCAAAGGGAACGCAGATGCTGCGCGCCTTTCTGGATTTCGCCGAGACGGGCAAGATCGCTGGCGGGGAAGAAACAGGAGGCGAGTTCGACAGTCCCTTCGAAGAATCCGTCGCTATGGCGTTGCAGGATCGTGGGTATAAGGTCAAACCACAAGTCGGTGTGACGGGATTCAGGATTGATCTGGGAATTCTACACCCGGATAAACCTGGTAAATTCGTGCTCGGAATCGAATGCGACGGCGCTGCGTATCACAGCTCGCGTTCAGCGCGTGATCGTGATCGTTTACGGCAGCAGGTCCTGGAGGGACTGGGATGGCAACTCTATCGGATTTGGAGCACGGACTGGTTCCGACGTCCAACCAAGGAAATAGAACGGCTGGTTGCCGCAATCGACAAAGCGATAGAGTCCGGCTCTGAAAACACTGAGGCTTCAGTAACTGTTGCGCTGAGGATTACACCGGAGCAAACGCAGACACTGGATGTGAATGGTAACAGCCTGCGCGCTTTCGTACCTCGGCGCGAGGAGAAGCAATTGGGGGAACAGATTCCTCCGAAGGATGAAGGTATCGAACGGTTAGCGATCCCTTACGAAGAGTATCATATCCCTTCTTACGGCGGTATTGTGTTTACCGCCCTGCCTGATGGCCAACTAATTGATTTGGTCTCCAGGATCGTCCAACATGAAGCGCCGATCCATCTGGACGAAGTAGCCAGGCGGCTGGGTGAGGCATTCGGGCTTGAACGTATTACTAGGCGTATCTTGAACGTAACAGAGGTAGCGTTGAGACAAGCCGCCCGCCTTGGAGGGATCTGTTGTAAAGGCGATTTTTGGTTTATCAGTGGACGACAGTTAGAACGCCCGCGAAGCCGGCGCCATGCCGCGCCATCGCTTCGCAAACACGAGAAGATTGCTCCCGAGGAATATCGGTTAGCGATTTACGCCGTGCTGCGCGAGTCTTTCTCTGCGGAGCGAGGGGAGTTAACCGCTTTGGTGTCGCGCGTGTTAGGCTTCGATCGGACCGGGAATGGTCTTGAGAGTTCGATTTCGGAAGAGATCTGCCGCATGCTGAGAGCGGGGGAAATCAGCGAACTTGATGGACGACTGGAGAGCAAGTTCTGATAAAGCCACGATCCGCCGGTCTTTCGTGACGATAAGAGCTGCAAGTGCGGCCGTGTGTTTAAGATCAATTAAGGTGACAAACCGAAAGATTCCCAACTTTCGTCGGCGATACTAGGCAAACGAAGACTTTGAGATCAGATGTAAAGAACCGTGACCTCTATGTGACACTCCGTTTTGTTAGTAAGCCAAACATCGTTGTTGGCTCGTACGTCAAACCACGTATATACCGCGAGCCCTCGCCCTCGCGCATCATCTCGATGTGAAACATCGAGAGGTGTACATAGGCAAATCGGACATCAAACTGACTGTCCGCGAGCGAGATTGCTCCGAATGATCTCAAATGATTAATAGCGTTCAACTGCTTCGAAACGTCGGACTGTTTGATTCCGTAAGTGCGGCTGCGAATATTGCTTTCTCGCGCCTCACGTTGATTTATGCCGAGAATGGCCGAGGTAAAACGACGCTCGCTGCGATTCTACGTTCGCTGGCAACTGGCGACCCTACACCGATCGTAGAGCGGCGTCGGCTCGCTGCACAACATCCACCCCATGTTGTGCTGGACTGCGACGGTGGCTCGTCGCCAGCTATGTTCCAGAATGGCGCCTGGAACCGCACTCTTGCGCACCTCGCAGTTTTTGACGACATGTTCGTTGACCAGAATGTCTGCTCGGGCCTGGCGGTGGAGGCCGGACACCGCCAAAACCTGCACGAACTGATCCTCGGCGTTCAGGCAGTGTCGTTAAACCAGCGACTGCAGCTGCTTATTCGAAAGATAGAGGAGCATAACGCGTCTTTAAGAGAAAAAGCGGCGGCTATACCCATCGCAGAGCGAAACGGTCTGTCGGTAGATGATTTCTGCGCGCTTCCTGCCTGTCTGGCAGTCGATTCGGCGATTGAAGAGGCCGAACGCAACCTGGCAGCAGCACGCGAGCGAGATTCAGTCCGAAACGCGGCTCTGTTCGACACGATCGCCTTACCCGCCTTTGACCCCACGGCGATCGCCACCATCCTTGGAGAAGATTTGCCATCCCTGGACTCTGCTGCTGCTGCCAAAGTACAAGCTCATTTTGCTGAGCTCGGATCTGGTGGTGAGCCGTGGGTTAGCGACGGCATGCGGCGGATAGAACGGAAGTCAGATGGGCAGAGGAGCACGCATTGCCCATTTTGCACTCAAAATCTCGCCGGATCGCCGCTTATCAACCACTATCGCGAATACTTTAGTGCGGCATACGCCGATCTGAAGCGGAGGATTTCGGAGGTCATAGTGGGGATTGATCGAACACATGGTAACGACCTGCCGGCAGCGTTTGAGCGGTCGGTCAGAGTCGCCGTGGAACGCCGTCAATTCTGGTCCCGTTTTTGTGAGGTCCCTGAGATCGCCATCGAGACCGCACCGATCGCGCGCGATTGGCGGTCTGCGCGGGAAGCAATCTCGGCAACGCTGGCGGCCAAGCAGGTTGCACCGCTGGAACGGATGACGCTCGCACAAGCGACGCGCGATGCGATCGCGGCATATGAAGCGCATCGCCGAGGGATCGCTGAGCTCAGCTCAACTTTTCAACAGGCAAATACGGCAATCCAAGTTGCGAAGGAACGAGCATCGGGGGGCAACCCAGCGGCGATTGCAGCTGACCTGGCACGCCTCAAGGCCGTTAGGGCTCGGCACTCCAACTCGATTGCCGCCCTTTGCGATCAGTATCTCGAAGAGAAGGCGGCGAAGACGGCGACTGAGCAGCAGCGAGACGAAACCAGAACTGCCCTCGATCAACAGAGGACGACCGATTTTGCCGGATACGAGACCGCAGTCAACCAGTACTTGCAACGATTTAACGCGGGGTTCCGGTTGGCTAGCGTTAGCTATGCGCAGACCAGGGGCGGGCCAACCTGTACCTACAATGTAGTCATCAATAATACGCCTGTAGTAGTTGGTGCCGCATCATCTCCTGGACAACCATCATTTCGCAACATCCTTAGCTCAGGAGACCGCAATACGCTTGCCCTCGCATTCTTCTTCGCGTCTCTTGGTCAGGATCCAGGGCTTGGCCACAAGATCGTTGCAATCGATGATCCGGTCTCGAGCCTCGACGACCATCGCTCGCTGACAACGGTGCAGGAGATCCGGCGTCTTGCCGAGCGGGCCGCGCAAGTTATTGTGCTCTCTCATAATAAGCCGTTTTTGTGTCGCATCTGGGAGGGAACTGATCATTCGGTCCGCGCCGCGGTTAAGGTGGTTCGAGATTCAACAGGCTCCACTATCCACTCGTGGAATGTCGACCAAGATTGTGTCACCGAACATGATCGACGCCACGCGTTGTTGCGAGAGTACCTGGTTAGAGGCGTTACAAACAATCGGGAGGTCGCCAGAGCTATCCGTCCTTTGTTAGAAGCGTTCCTGCGCGTGGCATGCCCCCAATATTTCCCTCCTGGAACAATGCTTGGCCATTTTCGTCATCTGTGCGACCAGCGAGTTGGTACAACAGAGCAAATTCTGAGCGCACGAGCCACGGCGGAGATACGCGATCTTCTTGAATACGCCAATAAATTCCATCACGACACCAACCCGGCTTGGGAGACAGAGCAAATTAATGACCGGGAACTTGAGGGCTTTGTACGGCGTGCGCTGATCTTCGCGAAACGGTAAAATAAGAATTTGCAACGTAAGTTAGAGCGCGTCTGAGATTATCCTTTCAAATCCTAATGCTGCAGTTTGATGATGCTTTCTTCCCCGTTGGTCAGGGTTTATTCTACTCTGGGACGATCCACTTTGTTGGTAAGTCTAAGAGACAGTGGCAAACTAACTTCGTATTTGATTGTGGCTCGATCACAAGTAAACGGGTCCTCAGCCGGTCGGTGTCTAAGTTTCACAGAGGATTAGATAGGAATTTCATCGATTTTCTTGTCTTGTCACATCTACACGAGGACCACGCTAATGGACTGGAGAACCTCCTTAAGCAGGACCTTCATGTTGGCGCTGTTTTCCTTCCGTATCTGAACCCGAGCCAACGCTTGATGGTCGGGTTGAAATGCTTAGGTCAAGACGCGGCTTATTTTGAATTTCTTGCTAATCCCACAGCTTATCTCTTGAACCGGCGCGTGAGAAGAATCGTCTATCTCCAGGGCGGGGGTGGACAGGAACCTGAGGACAATATTGGCGACGATTTTCCCGACGAACCATCGGAGGACAACGCGTTAGATCAGGGGATCAATAGAATGGAGGATGCTGGCCGAGCTTCGCAAGGCTCCTCAGGAGGCGACCCAGCGTTAAACGATGGTAGAGTAGACCAGAAATTGGTCAGGATCAGCCTCATGATAGGCAAAATATGGGAATTCCGATTCTTTAATTATGATGAAGAATCGTTGCCTGGGGATCAGAGGATCGACGAAGTGGTTACTAAGGTACTTAAGGAATTGGGAGTCGATAATCCGGTCGAAGCGTTGAAGAAGTTGGCCGAAAACGAAGTTCGTAAACGGGTTAGAAGCCACTATCGGAAACTAGCTGGAAACCAGAACGATTTGAGCGTCATGCTGTGGCACGGTCCAAGACAACCACGAAGTCGCAGCTTGACCGAAACCTGGAGCTATTCACAAGGAAGGAGGTTGTCTTGGTGTAGACGCGCTGAGCATTGGTCGCGGTCTGCAGGCTCATTACTGACCGGCGATATACCGCTTTCATTGGGCTTTCCCATTATCAAAGAGCACTTCCGCAGCAAGTGGCCTAGAACGTCCGCGGTGCAGGTACCGCATCATGGATCAAAACATTCAAGGCACACTAGAATAACTAGGAACGTACCCAGTGGGGGCGAGTTTGTTATTGGCGCGGGACATAGAAATAGATATGGCCATCCGCATAGATCCGTGATCGTTGATATACTGCGTTTCCATGAGTGCCGATACGTAACGGAGTGTTGTGGTCTCGAGAGGGAGATGTGGTTCCATCCCTAGATTACCCGACGGGGCTCTGGGCTCGTCAGAGCCCCATTCGAGCTGGGCCTCATACCCGGAATCTTGATCTTGCGCGACGGTTCCTCGTTTTCGCTCGAAACAATCCTGTTTCCTTTTTAGAATCTCTCGAAGAATGCTGAACGAGGCCGACACATGTCGAAAATTCGTAGTCCCGAAACTTCAGGTAGCCGGTTGGGATGCGGATCCCCACAGCATCGCTGAGCAGCGAACGTTTACGGATGGCCGGATCTTTCCTTTACCTGATGGGAGGGCTAAACGGGGAAAGCCGAAGCGGGCCGACTACATTCTACGCTATACCCGCGATTTTGCTCTGGCTGTGGTTGAAGCAAAGGATATCTATCACAGCGCCGGCGACGGGCTCCAGCAGGCGAAACTGTACGCAGAAATGCTGAAGCTAAAGTTTGCGTACTCGACGAACGGTCGCGAAATCGTTGAGTTCGATTATCTGACCGGCACTGAGTCTGTCATCGCCGCGTTTCCTACGCCGGAAGAGCTATGGGCTCGTGTGCAGGCCTCGGAGGCAATTAGCCCGGAAGTCAAGGAGCGTTTGTTGACGCCATCTAATCATGTCACAGGCAAAAGCCCCCGATATTACCAAGAGATCGCAGTAAACCGCGTTGTACTGGCGATTCTTCAGGAAAAGAAGCGAGTGCTGATTACGATGGCGACGGGCACTGGTAAAACGGAGGTCGCCTTTCAGATCTGCTGGAAGCTTTGGTCCTCTCGTTGGAACCGCAAAGGCGAGCCGCATCGAAAGCCAAAAATTTTGTTCCTTGCTGATCGAAATTTTCTCGTAGACGACCCGAAGGATAAGACGTTTGCCGCTTTCGGTGACGCGCGCTTCAAGATCGAGAATGGCCAAGTCAATCTCGGGCGTGAGATGTATTTCGCGATTTATCAGGCGATAGCCAGAGACGAACGACGACCAGGGCTCTACCGAGAATACCCCCGGGACTTTTTCGATTTAATCATTGTGGACGAGTGTCATCGCGGTAGCGCTGCCGAGGAGAGCAACTGGCGTGCTATCTTAGAGTGGTTCAGTCCGGCATTTCAGCTTGGAATGACAGCAACCCCCCTTCGTGATGATAACCGAGATACGTATGAGTACTTCCGCAATCCGATTTACCAGTACAGCTTGCGACAAGGCATCGAAGACGGTTTTTTGGCCCCCTATCGGGTGCATCGCGTGATAACAGAATGGGACGCAGCCGGCTGGCGGCCAAATGCAGGCGAGCTTGATCGGTATGGCCGCGCTATTCCTGATGAGGAGTACGAGACGAAGGATTTTGAGCGAGCAGTCGTACTGCGCGCTAGGACGGAAGCAATTGCGAAGCACTTCACAGAGTTCCTTAAGAAAACAGATCGGTTTGCGAAAACGATCGTGTTCTGCGTAGACCAGGAACATGCCGACGAGTTGCGCAGAGCGATTGCGAATCTCAATTCTGATATCGTTCAGCAGTACCCGGATTTTGCCTGCCGGGTCACTGCGGATGAAGGCTCAATCGGCAGAGGACACATGGCGAAATTTCAGGATGTGGAGACAAAGACGCCGGTGATTCTGACCACATCGCAGCTCCTGACAACCGGATTGGATGCACCGACCTGCAAGAATGTAGTCCTCGCTCGCGTAATCGGCTCGATGACGGAATTCAAGCAAATCATCGGCCGTGGGACCCGGGTGCGCGACGATTACGGAAAACTCTGGTTTAACATTGTCGACTACACCGGCTCAGCAACGCGTCTATTTGCTGACCCGGATTTCGACGGGGAACCGGCGTTGATCACTCAGATCGAGGTCGACTCAGAAGGAGAAGCGATCGAAGAAACGGTTGTTGAGCAGCAGGAAACAAATCCCGAAATCGAGGGCGATGAAACGGCGATTATCTCGGAACCCACTGAAACAGAGCGACGCAAGTATTACTTCGACGAAGGGCAGGTCGAAATTGCTGCGCACCTGGTATATGAGCTCGATCCGGAAGGAAGACAATTGCGTGTCGTCCGTTTCACGGACTATGCTGGCGAGAAAGTGCGCACCTTATTTCCTTCGGCGCCTGATCTGCATGGTGCTTGGGTCGATGCAGAAAAGCGCGGAGAGATTATTGACCGGCTGGCAGAGCGCGGGATCGATTTCGATCAGCTAGCCGCCGCAGCGAATCAACCGGATGCAGATCCTTTCGATCTGTTATGCCACTTGGCTTATAATGCTCCGCTTCGCACTCGGCGCGAGCGCGCCGAGCGCGTACGAACCAACCGAAAGAATTTTTTTGAGCAATACGGTCCAGAGGCGCGGCTCATCCTCGACGAACTGCTTGAAAAATATGCAGAGCATGGAATTGCGCAGTTCGTGCTCCCCGATGTACTACGTTTGCCTCCGATCTCCGGTCATGGCCAACCAGCAGAAATTATTCGGATTTTCGGTGGTGCAGACCGACTGCGCCAGGCTGTGACAGACCTCCAGACACTTCTCTATGCCGCGTAATTCCTTGTCCGTTCCGACGCCTACTACGGCTCAATCCTTAGGCAGCCTTCTGAAGTCAGCGCGTGATATCATGCGCAAAGATAAAGGGTTGAACGGCGACCTGGACCGGTTGCCGATGCTCACCTGGATCATGTTCCTCAAGTTTCTCGATGATCTTGAGCTACAAGGGGAAGAAGAAGCACAGCTTTCAGGCGCCAGGTTCCGGCCTGCAATTGAGGCTCCTTATCGCTGGAGAGATTGGGCAGGAAAATCGGATGGAATCACCGGGGACGAGCTTCTCTCGCTCATCAATCAAGACGAAACGATCCGACCAGATGGAACCAAGGGCAACGGTCTCTTCGCCTACCTTCGGAGCCTTTCGAGTTCTAACGGCGATTATCGTCGTGACGTGATCGCCACGGTTTTCAAGGGCGTCGATAACCGCATGCGATCGGGTTACTTACTGCGGGACGTTATCAACAAGGTTAGCGGCATCCATTTCACCTCCAGCGGAGAACTCCATACTCTTGGTGCCTTATACGAGTCGATGCTTCGCGAAATGAGGGATGCCGCCGGCGACTCCGGCGAGTTCTACACGCCGCGCCCAGTCGTACGCTTCATGGTCACTGTAACAGATCCGCGGCTTGGAGAGACAGTTCTCGATCCTGCGTGCGGGACCGGCGGATTTCTCGTCGACGCGTTCAATCACTTGAGTAAACAGGTCAAAACCGTCGCTGAGCGCAGGATTCTACAGGAGAGAAGTCTCTTCGGTTACGAACCCAAATCGCTACCGTATTTGCTATGCCAGATGAATCTGCTCCTGCACGGTCTCGATGCCCCGAAAATCGACAGCGGAAATGCGCTGCGGTTCAAACTCTCGGAAGTTGGTGAGAAGGACCGCTTCGATGTGATTCTCACTAATCCCCCTTTCGGAGGAGAGGAAGAAAAGGGCGTGCAGGCTAATTTTCCTGAAGACAAGCAAACCGCAGAGACCGCCCTACTGTTCCTTCAATTAATCATGCGGCGTCTTCGTCGACAACAGACGCCAGCGGATCGCCCAGCGCGTGCTGCTGTTGTCGTACCAAACGGGACGCTGTTCGGAGACGGGGTCTGTGCTCGCATTAAGGAAGAGCTGCTCAACAATTTTAACCTCCATACGATCGTTCGTCTGCCCAACGGTGTCTTTGCGCCCTACACATCTATTCCGACCAACATTCTGTTTTTCGATCGCTCCGGGCCGACGCGAGAAGTGTGGTATTACGAGCAACCACTGCCGGAAGGGCGGAAGAATTACACTAAGACGCTGCCATTGCAGTTCGAGGAATTTGCGGCTTGTATCAATTGGTGGGGTCAGTCCGACGAAATGGATAGACGAGTGGAGACTGATCAGGCATGGAATGTTTCCATTTCCGAACTAACAGCCAATAACTACAATCTGGATCGCAAGAACCCGCGCGGCAAAGAAGATGTTACCCACCTACCACCTGAACAACTCGTCGCTGATATCCTTGAGAAAGAACGGCATATTGCAGAGATCCTCAGCGGGATCCAGAGCCTCCTTTCCAAGTCACGCCCATGAACGACCAATGGCGAAAGATCAAGCTCGGAGAGGTTCTGCGCCAAAGGAAAGAATTCGTCACGATCGATGATATTCAAATCTATAGGCGTCCCAAGGTTCAACTTCACGTCCAAGGCATCGTCCTCCGCGATGAAGTGCCAGGTGCACTGATAAAAACGAAATCGCAACAGGTTTGCTGTGCAGGCGAGTTCCTAGTCGCCGAAATCGACGCGAAAGTGGGTGGATTCGGTATTGTTCCGGACGCTCTGGACGATTCGATCGTAAGTAGTCATTATTTTCTCTTTGTGGTCGATGAATCTAAGCTCGATCGTCGGTTTCTCGGCTATTTCATTCAGACCCTGGCATTTCGCGAGCAGGTAGAAGCACAAGGATCGACCAACTATGCGGCCATTCGACCTGGAGATGTGTTGGGGTATGAAATGCCCCTGCCGTCTTTAGATGTGCAACGTCGAATAGTGGTGCGGATCGAGGAATTGGCCGCTCAAATCCGGGAGGTTCGTGCGTTACGGGTCGAGGCTATTGAAGAGACCAACGCGCTTTATATCCGACGTTTGGCGGTAATGATGGAACGCGGCAGAAGCGGTTGGGTACAGGAGACCGTAGGGGACGTTATCGCTTCGATGGACGCCGGCTGGAGTCCCCGATGTGATGACATCCCGGCGAAGGGCGATCAATGGGGCGTCCTGAAGACGACAGCTGTTCAATGGTGCGAATTTCGTCCATTCGAGAACAAAGCGCTTCCTACCGCTTTGCAGCCCATTCCTAGCCTTGCCGTTAAGCAAGGAGATGTACTCGTGACGCGCGCTGGTCCGCGTAAGCGTGTGGGCGTGGTTGCAGGGGTCCGGCAAGACGAGCCCAAGCTCATTATATCCGATAAACTAATTCGATTGCGCCCGAATGTGAAGGTCGAGCCAAGATTTCTGGAGCTGGCGCTCGCATCCCCGCTCTCGCAAGAATTTATCTTTCAGCGGAAGACTGGACTCGCTGATGCTCAGGTCAATATCTCACAAGCCATCCTTCGGGCGACTCCACTCGCTTACCCTTCGCTCGAGAAGCAGCGTCAGATCGTCGACGAAATGGATCAACTCCAGACGGAGGTGGACAAATTGAAGCTCGTACAGGAGGAAACCACCATCGAACTCGATGCGCTGCTTCCAGCTATCTTCGATCGCGCGTTTGAAGGGGAATTATAAAATGGCGCTGTTTGTGCTAGGGGAAGCCTTTCTAAGGGACGCGTCTTTTAAGGCATGTCCCCCAAGCAAATCCAAAATTAGGCTGGAGGTCTTCGAGTCCGGTCATGTCTTTCGTAGGGTGCTAGTCGATTTCCGGCGTAAGGCGCCGCCAGTCCAAGTCTTAAGCAACCCAAGGCAATACCTTCGACCGTCTCGAGTTCTAAAGACTTGCCTCGCGCCGTATGAATGTGGTGTGGGAAGGTCCGGGCCGATCCGAAGCGGATTATCATGTAGAAATCCATCGCACCTAAGCTCCCGGTGCTTCGATATTAATGGAGATGGCGGCGGCTATGGCACCACTCCGCCGATTGAACAGATTAAAGATTCGGTCGTCGCTCAAATCACGAAAAGCGTCGCCTTCTTTGCACTGCATGAAGTGATCGACGATGAAATCTTGGAGCGACCAACCGTAGGATTCGCTAATAGGCAGCAGGTCAGCTGCACTTGGCATGTAGTTATCCATCTTTGACCCGATCTGATGGTGAAGATCCTTTGAACGGACGATCCGGACACCCAACGCGATGTCTTGGCTAAACCTCTCGCCAACCTTGGACGGAACGCTCTTGGCATAGGGAAAAACCGGCGGGTTATAAAGCGAGTAATATACGCTGAGTTTCTTCTCGCTCTCATACTTCTCGATGGCTTGGTATTGTTGGTCCCGAACCAGAAGGGCCCGGTATTTGCATTGGTCATCGAACTCGAAATCGCTGCGGATTCCCAGTTGCTTCCGATCGTTTTCTGGGTCCGCTAGGCGGCCCATTCCAATCTCGAAATCCACGGCTTGGAACTCCCGAATCGCCGTATGCTTCGGATATAATCGTTTAGATTGAAGAAGAACTACCTTTCGAACATGCGCCGACCCGGCTTCGCGGACAAACAACATGATTCCGAGGTCTGCAATTTCCCATCGCAAATAATGATGTAGCCCACCGATGTAATGAGTTTCTAGCTCTACAAGCCAGCCCGAATCAAAACGCATTGGAGCCGAGTACGACGACAATTTGTCAATGATTGAAAGGTCGAGAAACTCTTCCTGAATGTTGGGATTGTTTCCCAGTTTCTGTGTTGCGGCGATGTTACATTCCTTGAAGACGGATCTGATCCATCCCAGAACGTCTGCAGGAATGTCCGAGAGAGAACGCATGGAAAATATCCTACCTGAAGGATCGATATCGATAAAAGCTCTTTTCCGGAAATTATGGCGCCTCTCCAAGGGACGAGTCTTAAAACACTGGACATTCGCCATCGCGAATTTCCCTCGTATAAAACACGAAAAAACGGAGAACCACTCGTATCTGTTTATCCAATGTTATAAGACGCGACCCTTTCTCTGCCCCCCTTTTCGATCTTCGACGAGGTGTTTCCGCGATACACAATCCAGGGGCATAGTTACTACGCAAGTCGGTTATTGACTGTATGTCCTTGGTGACCCCATTCTGATAGTTGATATGGCTCTTGTCGATCTTTGGAAATCCTCACCAGAGCAGATCAAGGGCAAGACGGTGCAGCAGCTTTTGGCCTTCGCCGGCGACGGGCACTTACGAGACGGCAATGAAACATCAGACGAGCTCAGGAGCTTTTTGGCCCATATCCCGTCAGATCTACTTCAAGATTTTGCAGACCATTGCCTCACGAGTTCTTTTGCTGATGGAGGTTTGGCGCTGCAGGATATTGTGAATCAAGTTGGCCGTCGCTTAGGATTCCATGTTGAAGACGGCCGGTATCGGGGAGTGGTTGGCGAAGTCGGTTTTGACGGTATCTGGCGTGCCGGAGAAGGGGCAGCGATCTTAGTCGAAGTCAAAACGACCGATGCGTTTCGACTTAGTCTCGATACGACAGCTAGATACCGACGAGCGTTGATCAAGCAGGAATCTATCCCTGAAGAGAGTTCGTCGATCCTTTACGTAGTTGGACGCTCAGACACCGGGGACTTAGAAGCGCAAGTTCGCGGTTCCCGACATGCATGGGATATTCGGATAATTGGTATCAAGGCGCTATTTCGGGTCCTGAAGATCAAGGAGGAACTCGAGGATCAAAATACCGTTGATCGGATTCGCGCCATTTTGAGGCCGCAAGAGTTTACCCGAGTAGACGGAATCATCGACCTAGTCTTCAGCGCTACGAAGGAAGTGACTCCAGACGAAATTGAAGAACCCGATGACGAAGAAGAAGAAAAACCAGCGAAGAAGTTTACTCCGGTTCAATTTCGCGACGAGTGTGTCAAGCGTCTTCAGAGCTTTCTCGAGGAATCGCTCGTTAAGCAAACTGCTGCTGTGTACGCGACTCCAGATGGAAAAACTGCCGTGTCGTGCGCAATTTCTAGGGAATACGAAAACCGGAACAGTAAAGGTTACTGGTTTGCTTTTCACCCTGCGCAGAAGGCGATGTTGGAGAGCTATTCAAAAGCTTTCGTTACATTCGGCTGCGGATCGGAAGCTACAATCTTGGTTTTTCCGTTTCAGAAGTTTGTCACCTGGCTTCCCTTGTTCAACATGACCGAACTCGAAGATAGGTTCTATTGGCATGTCCGTATCACGAGAACTGGAGATGTTCTTCGCTTGGATACGAAACGAGAGCATGATGATGTCATGGTTTCGGAATTTCTAATTCATTAAATTAGAATCGAGGCGACAAACTCCTGTTGTAGGCTCAATCTGCGCCGTGTTTGATATTCTGCCTTCGGCCTCAATTTCTAAGTCTAGCACTGGCATGCTTAGTCGAAGATGCAAAGTCAGCCCTGAAAGGCCAAGGCCAATCAACCAAGGAAGTAGGCGTTTTATATATTGGGAACGTCGCTCTTTTTCTTTCCGCATGCTTGAGCGTCGCCGATGCAAAAGCTGAAATAAGGGGACTTCGCATTTTTCGCGAGGTCCACCTATTTGGTTTTGCGTGATTTTGCAGGCCCGCGTCCCTTTGCCGGTATCCAAGCCAGACCGGTTCCCGACAGTTTTTTCCTGATTAACCGAAGGCTTTCACCGGTTTCGTCGGCTATCTCACATCTGAACGGCGGTCGACCAAGCCTTTCTGTGAGTACCCGAATCGCGTCTTCGAATTCTCCGTGCGTCAGATCTCTGTTCCTTTCCGCTGTGCCGCCCCTCGTTTCGTGTGTCTTGAATTTGCGAGCTGCTTTAAGTCGACTGATGAATTTTGCCAGTAACTCCTCGGACTTGGCATCGTGGGCCCGCAGATACTCCCTAACGATCTGCAAAACGCTGCACGCCTCCAAAGCAAAATCGACCGATGGCATCAGATAAAATCGCAATTGTTTTTCGGCCTCTTCTATATTTCCTGCTTGGATCGCGTTTAGCGTATCGCTGAATGCCTTTCGAGTCCTAGTTCTAAAGGCTTCATTGTCTTCGATGGGGATTGTCGCCAGGTCGTAGATGTCTCGCTTAATCCTCCCGTCCGGTTCTAGGGCGTTGAGGTTTTGGTATATGGCCTTTTTGTCTGGATCAGGTGCGTCTATCTTGAGCAGCCAAGCTTTTGGTGCCGGCGTCAGAGCCAGATAGGTAGGACCTTCTCCAAACAGCCGGACACCATCAGCACAATCCAAGTAGCGAATATTTCCCGGTAGACGGAGCTTTGACTCATGCAGCGCTTTTAGTACGCGAGCCATTCGTTGCCTGATCTGATTGACGTACGCCGACAGGTCAGTGGTCTTAGCCGTCATTTGTTCCGAAATTCGCTCTAAAAACTGGAGATATCTAGTCCTCCCAAGTTAACACATAGGGTCACGCCTTAAGAAACACTATAACTTCGGGTGGGACCGACTTATTGCCCCGCCACCCGTAAGTATGAGCCACCTCTTGGCGCACAAATCTCAAATCTAAGGCGTCCCGATCCCGCCTTGGCTGAGATCTCATGAATCGGGCAACTGACGGAAGTTCTATCTGATAGAGTCCTGACTTCTCATTTCCTATCAAAGTCCCCACAATTGCCAACGGCATGAAGATACAATTGAAAACCGTAGCCGCAGTTGTCGCCGGCGTTGGGATGGGCCTTGTCGCTATGCAAGGACTCCAGGGCGAACAGGCGAAGGCGCCGCCTGCATTTGGGACCGCGAATGGACACGAGTAAAAGCGAATAAAATCTCACACAAAGGCACGAAGACACAAAAGGGGAATAGGCCCTCCTTCGCCAAGCCTACGGCGCGACAGGCTACGAATAGACACCAAGACACAGGCCAACCGCAAATGGACGCAGATGGGGGCGGTCAGAAATGTTAAATCTGAATAGCCGCAAAAGAGCCAGCCGTCGTCGGGCAGCCGCCGGACTATGGCGGGCAAGCTGCAAAGGAACGCAAAAGAAGACGAAAAAGAGGAGAGGGGACAAATCGTATTGCCATGTTCGAGGTTCAGAATCGTGTAGCCCTCTTTTGTGCGGACCGACGTGAAATTTGAGCTTTCCCTCAGACGCCAACTTTTTTGCTGAGCATGGCCAGCCATGGATCATTCAGTTTCTCTGGGACAACCTCTTCTGGAATGAGCTTGGTGAACGCCCCGTCACTTTTCGAAACGCGCGCGAGAAATAAAATTCGTCACAGAACCCAAGCCGGGAAGCTGTTTCTTTGACCGAAAGATTGTCTTGGCTCAGGAGCACCATCGCCTTCTGACTCAAAGCCCGTGCCCGATATTGCTGTGGGGAGATACCGAATCGCCGTCGAAATTTCTTTCGGAAAGTTTCGTAAGATAGACCGAATTTTTTTGCCACCGTCGACAGGTTCTCGTTCGGTTGCGAATGCTGTTCGAGAACATGCGCCGCCGAAGTCAACCAACGTTCATCCGGTGCGGTATTCCCGGTTTGAAGTGCTAATAGGTCTGACAGGACGGCCTGCAGCTCGATGATCGCTGTGATCGACCCGTTCGGAGTACGCGTCGAGGTTTGGCAAATTTTTCTTAAGCGTTCGACCCAGAGATGTGCTGCCTCCAAATGTTGTACCGGCGGCAGAGCAGCAAACATTTTCTTACTCTCCCAAAGATCAAAGATCGGACCATCGAAAACGACAAAAAATTCGTTCCAAAAATGTTCCTGCGTCGGTCCGTAATCGTGCCCCACGGACGGAGAAACCCATATTAAATCACCCGGAACCACATCGTTAGTAACGCCGTTGCTATCCCGGTAATAACCGTGTCCATCAAGCAGACAGACCAAAGCATAACTGGGATATTGTCTAAGTCTGCCCTTGCCGCTACCTGAGCCGTTCTCGATCAGACTGGCCAATCGGATCGTTCCGAGAGGCGAGACCGCCGGTTGCGCCAAGGCATAGGTCTTCACGTTCAATTTGGCCACATGCCATCATACCATTCTACACATGGATTTTGCCACCGCGTCCATTCAAAGCGCGAAAAATCACTCATAGGATGAATGGATGCCATCAGTTGCCGCTTTCGCCCCCCGATCAGGTGGAAGAAATCTCGACATAGAAAGTGACGGATTCGGTTTCTTGAAAGCATCCTCACTTTCCATGGCTGCTGAACAGCTGAGGAACCAGATGCAAAAGGACGGATATCTTTATATAAAAGAGTTTTTTCCGCGGTCAGAGGTGTTCGACGTGCGAAAAGAGATCGTCGCTCGCATGCGCGAGTTGAATCTGGTTCTCGCCAGCGCGGATCCGTTGGAGGCAAAAGCGAATTTCGATCAGCGCACCGTATTCATGCCGGAGCTAGCCAAACAGAATTCTGCGTTGGACCAGCTCCTTTACGGTGACCGGGTCATGTCCTTTTACGCGCTTCTTCTCGGAGGCCCAGTTCGCCATTACGATTTCACCTGGTTCCGTCCCGTTGGCCCCGGCCGCAACACTGCACCTCACTGCGATCTCGTTTACATGGGACGCGGGACGCGCCAAGTATTCACCATGTGGGTTCCCTTTGGTGATGTACCTATTGAGCTCGGCGGCCTAATGATATTGGAAGGATCACACCGCAAGAATAAGCAGTTAAAGAACTATCTGTCCCGAGATGTCGATTCTTATTGCACCAATCGCCCGGGCGCCGATCAAGCCAAGGCTACAGATTCTTTGCTCTGGGATGGTAAACTCGCCCATGATCCAGTTAGCCTCCGCCAGAAGCTCGGTGGCCGCTGGTTAACGGCTCCGTTCGAAGCCGGTGACATGCTAACCTTCGGTATGACCCTGGTTCATGCCAGCCTCGATAACCAGACAGACGAAATCCGGTTCTCTTCCGATTCACGTTATCAATTGACCAGCGAACCAGCCGACGGCCGTTGGATTGGCGTCGACCCAGCCGGCCACACCCGAGCTGGTAAACAAGGCCGCATCTGTTAGTCGCGAGGGCGCGAAATACAGACACAGAAGACGAAAGAGGCGGTAGCGGATTCATTCGCGCTCTCCATTCATTGTGCTAGCGCGTAGCCGGTTAGGTCCTAGCATCCACTGGTTCCGATCTCGCTAGCTTCTATAGTTAGGACGATCCATTGCAAAAGGCCTGGACAATCATCTACAACGCAGCTGATAGCCGTTCCCGAGCGGAGCACTATCGATCTAACTGGGTTCTTCGTGGAAACTGACTGGCACGTGTTACGGGAATGTAACCAGGTACTCATTGATAGGTTAGTATCTCGCGTCTAAAGACAACTACATGCAAATTAACCGTCTTGTTATAGGAATTATCATAACATGGTTAGTCGGCGGTTCTGTCAGAGCCCAGGAAGGGACCCCGCACAAATACCAAGTCGGCCTCCAGCCGAATGGAACAGTCGTCGTAACGACTGATCAAACGATTAGCCCGGCCGGCATCCAGGTTAACACTGGAGCCAGGCCAAATGATCTAGCATTCAGTCCGGACGGACAGAAAGTCGCTTTTCTAATGGGCGAGAACGGCGGAACGCTGGTAACGGTGGTCGACGTTAAAACCGCGCAAGTTACTCAGCAATTCAGTCCACCCAATCCTGGGGGACCACCTGCGGGTATCGCTTATTCGAAAGACGGTACTCATTTATATGTATCGGAGACCCGAAGCTTGATTGACATTCTCAATGTCGCCAGTGACGGGACCCTCTCATTGGCAACAAGGATTGCTCTACCGGAACCCGATGGAGGAACGGCTTACCCGATCGGCTTAGCGGTTTCAGGGGACGACAAGACTCTTTATGTCGCCCTGAGCCGGCACAATACTCTTGGTGTTATTGATCTGACGACACAGCAGCTGGTGAAAGAGATCCCGGTTGGGAACGCTCCCTGGGGAGTCTTGCTAGTTGGCGATAAAGCCTACGTCAGTAACGAAGGTGGGCGGCCCGCTCTTCCCGCCGATTTTACCAATCAGTCGAGTGGAACCGCGATTGTTTCTGACCCGGAATCCGGAGTTTCCATTACGGGCACTGTCTCAGTAGTCAATCTGCATTCGGAGCAGACGGTCAAATCCATTTCTGTCGATCTGCATCCGACCGCGATGACTCTGAATAATCAGTACCTTTTCGTTGCGAATACGAACAGTGATACCGTTTCGGTTATCGATACTTCCATCGATAGAGTGATTAAGACGATCACGATTCAACCGTTCTCCAAGGCTCCATTCGGCAGCACGCCGACGGGACTAACATTTGTCGATAGTTCGACGCTGGCCGTTGCCCTGGGCGCGAACAACGCTCTAGGAATCTATCATTGGAGCGGTCCAATGAATCCGGTTGAACTGCAAGGTCTGGTGCCAACGGCGTGGTTTCCCGGCGCTGTTTCCGTCGATCGTTACCATCGTATGGTGGTTGCGAATATTAAAGGCACTGGCTCATTGGGAGACGGATCGGCCGAAGCGAAATCCGCATATTCCCAGGTTGGTACTGCGTCTTTCATTTCGATGCCTGACACAAGGCAGCTTGATACCGACACAAAAGAGGTATTCCATAACAACGGCTGGGATCAATTAACCCAGCAGAAGAACTCGCAGCTTGGGCATCACGGTCTTCATGCAATCCCGACCGCGATCGGCGAGCCGTCCCTAATCAAGCACGTGTTTTTCATCATCAAGGAGAACCGTACCTATGATCAGATTCTCGGGGACCTCAAAAACCATGGCAATGGAGATCCTAATCTCGTGCAATTTGGGCAACAGATTACGCCGAATGAGCATGGGCTTGCTGAGACGTTTCCTTTATTCGATAACCTTTATGCGAGTGGTATTGCGTCCGATGAAGGCCACCAGTGGACCGACGAAGCTTATTGTTCCAGTTACCTGGAGAAGATGGAATATGGAGGTCCCGAGCGAGGTTATCCATACGACGGCGGCGACGCATTAGCCTATTCTGCCGCAGGATTTTTGTGGGAGAACGCCATAAATAATGGCAGAACGGTTCAGATCTTTGGAGAGTTTGCCAGTCAGTTCAACGGTCCCCAAGGCGCTTATGGCACCTATCAGGATTTGCCGACTTGGCAAGCCTGGTACAGCGACGCCCAAATTCTGGCCGGAAAAGCCAAGGGAAACCTACACGCTGCTTTAGGATCGTATCAAGCCGCATCGGACGTGCCCTCTGATGATGCTCTTCTGTTCAAGGATTACCCTCCTTTCATGAGCATCGATGTCCCGGATCAATACCGGGAAGAGATTTTCAGACTACGCTTTAATTCTTACGTAAGTGACGGCGATCTCCCGAATCTGATTGTTATGACGTTGCCTGACGATCATACCGCTGGAGTGAGTCCTGGATATCTAACTCCGAATGCGATGGTTGCCGACAATGATTTAGCCCTAGGCAAAATCATCGCTACGATTAGCCATAGCCCGTATTGGAAAGATTCCGCTATTTTCGTCGTTGAAGACGACGCTCAAAATGGAACTGACCATGTCGACGGGCATCGTACAGTTGGTTTTGCTGTTAGCCCATATGCGCGTCGAAAAATTGTCGATAGCACCTATTACACGCAAATCGATATGGTGCGCACGATCGAGCAGATACTCGGGATACCGCCCATGAATCAGCTCGACTTGGCGGCGACCCCGATGCGAGATGCGTTTACCGATCAGCCCGATTATACGCCATATGATGTCGTGCCGAACAAGGTTTCCCTTACCGAAATCACGCCCCCTGCGCAGGCGTTAAAGGGCGTCCAGCGTGATTGGGCGTTAGCGTCTCAAAAAATCTTCGCTCACGGGTTCAAGCCGGATGATCCAAGGAATGAGCGATTTCTGAATCACGCCATTTGGTATTCGGCCAAGGGATTCTCGACTCCATACCCCGGAGAATCCAAGATTCTCCGACCTCAAGATATTGTTGAGAACAACTGATTGACAAGCTGTTGATGCAGCCCTGCCGCCCGATAGCGGGCGGCAGGGTTCCTGTTTCGTATGAATGAGATGGAGTGGGCCTCGGCCAACAATCATCGAAGTATATCGAAAGCTTCGCGATTGAAGGCGTGGAGTAGCAACCGCGAAGAAAAATCTTCAACCGCAGATCAACGCAGATTTATGCAGATGCAGAGCTAGGAATAGCCGCGAAAAGGCACAAAAGACGCAAAAAATAACCGCGAATGGACACGAATTGACGCGAAGACAGACAAACCGCAGATCAATCCGCCGCCGCTTCGCTATGGCGCGACAGGCTGCAGATTTACGCAGATAATTGAGGGGGAAATCTAATAGCCCGGCCTCCGCAAGGCCTATGGCGCGGCAAGCTGCGAAAGACCGCAAAGAGCACAAAAGACGCAAAAAGAAGGCGAAGAAAATCTCACGCAAAGGCGCAAAGATAAATCCGCAGGAGACAGAAACTTACAGAAGATCGCGAAGACAGAGATTTCTTACAGAAGTTAACGAAGGCAACGAAGGTTCTGACGGGGTTAGGATTTGTCCTGGGCGAAGGTGCCGTTCACCGTGCCGTAGGACCGGTGGTTAAGTTCAACGCACTGATAACGTTACTCACTTATCCGAGCGTTCAGGATGGAACCCTACAACATGCAAGGCGGCTAGTCGCGACGATCTAGCTAGCTCTTGGTCGGCGCGAAACTCTCATGATAAGGATCAGGACGTCTGCCACCGAGGGTTGACGAATGCGGAGTAGATCTCAGCCGAATGGTGGCGATATCCAGGCGTGATTGGCAAGTGGTCACTGCAGGCCGAGTTCGTGAAGCGCGGTTGGCTGGACAGCGATCCCGCCGGTGTTGAAGGGGCGGTCATTGATCATCAGTAGGACGATGCAGGAGGCCACGGCGGTGGAGAATATAGCCATGTTGACCGCGGCAGCTGTATACCGAGCCGCATGCACGGTACCGATGGTAAGAAGAATTAAGGAGTCGAGCACAATGATAACAATCCATTGCGCCGGCGAAATGGCCGCTTCGCTAAGAAGAATCCGACTTCGTCTGGCCTGGAGCACTTGCTCGATGGCGGCTACGGCGCGGCTCTGAGCCAGCTGTTGTCCTGGTTGTTGCGGGACGTAGGACAACAAAATCGTGAGCGCATCAGGCAGCCCTTGTGGGGTCTGGCGAATGTCTTCCTGTCCGCGTAACATCGCCGGCCAGTCAACCTGATCGACAAAGCGAAGGTAGTTTCCGAATTCCTTTCGGACGGTGTCGCGAGTATCAGACGGAAGCACGGCACACATCAGGATCGCTTGGCGGAGTCCGCTCGCTTCCTCTACGACGTAGCCCTGTGCACGGTCAACGTTCGCCCATACCCGTGATGCCAGGAAGGCAATGACCAGGCCGAGGAGGACCGCCAGGGGGGTCAACATAGCTGGGGAGGTTACCTGGAGCGCACCGGCCATAGGGCTACGTGATAGGACGGTCAGGCCAACCAGAAGGAGCGCGGCTAAGAGATAGCAAAAGGCGAATACGATGAGAACGATTACTAGGGTTTCTTGGGTTTCGAGCCGCCAAAGCATGGTTTTTCCTCCAAGGAGTTATGGGTTCCGGATAGTGTAACCGACAGCAGGAAAGCTAATAGCCGCAAAAAGGCACAAAAAGCACAAAAATACCGCGAATGGACGCGAAGAGGTAATAGCCGCAAAAGAGCGCAAAGAACGCAAAGGGAACAGGGAATCCGGGATAGCCGCAAAGAGGCACAAAATGCGCAAAAAAAGGAGGAAGGCAAAATCTCACCAAAGCCGGACCGCGAATGAATGCGATCGGGGCGTGGTTTCTCTTCAGAGTGTGTAGTAGACCGGTACCGAGGATACGATGCTTTCCAGCGCAGAGAGGGGGAGGTGAGAGCGAGTGAAAATAAGGACTGCTCAACTATTCGGCGGCCTACTTTTCAGACTCTATGCGGGCGATGCCGGTTTCAAATGATGCAGTGGTGGTGTCGACAAAAGATTGGGTGGTTTGCAGCTCATAGAGCACCCTATTCCACGAGACTAACGTTCCTTCGATGGTCCAGTCCCCACCCGTGCTGATCTTCCAATGGCCTCCGTCGCATACTGCGGGATAGCCACGGTCGGCGAACATCTTCGCTACACGATTGATGTCGACCAGCATACAGATGTCGAACACTCCATCCAGAAGATCTGCCACGACCGCTTCCTGCACCTCAAACGCTGTGACCGGCATGGCGAAGCGTAGGATATCGTTCTCCAACGGCTTAAATTGTTCGCTCAATTGAGACATCATGATTTTGGGTCTGACCCAACCAGACTGGTTCATGATTTCCGGCATGCAGTAGCTGATGGCCTCTTTCTCGCTAATCCCGTGCCATCCGATCAGAATTACTCCGTCGTCAGCCACCCGCCAATCGGTGCCGCGTTCTCGGGCGCTCTCGAACACCTCATCGAGTGTCGCCCAGTAGCGACCCCGAGTTTCTGGAACATGGATGTGTTGACGTGGTCCGCCATTGCCCGTTAAGAGGCTCTGGTGATTTGTTGTCCCTGTCTCGATGTATTTCAGCAGCGCTTCCCGGCGCTCGGTTTGTCGTTTGGCACGATCGGTAAAGAAACTTCCAGCCCCACTCTTCACCTCGATCGGCTGCACGATTGTTCCGGCCCGAAATGTTAAGTCGCCACTGCGCAGGATGTTGGTGATGTCATTCTGGATGACGAAGTCAATAACAGCCAAGTCCTTGATGATATCCAGCTGCTCGCGCTCCGCGGACACACCCTTCTTACCAAACATGAAGCCTGGGGCCGGATTCACGGCAAACATCTTCAAGCCAAGCTCGTTGTCACGGAAGTACTTCCAGGCTAACCCATCCGCGACCCGCTTGAGTCGAGCCCGTCGCTGACGCAGTAGCGGTTCCGCTCTGCGCTCTCCGGCGTTCTTTGCGTGCTGGATCGCTTCCTCACAACCGATTATCTCCAGGAACAGCGCGTACTCGAGACGTTGCGCCTCGGCTTTTTCTCCGGAGAGCGCTCTTAACTGCCGGTACAGATCGGCAGGAGTGAGGAAGCGTTTAGCCTCATCATGACTCATAACTTAAGTGGTAAACTATCTAACACTAAGATAGGCGGGTTTAACAGGAGGAAAGAGAGGTTTCGGCGGCTCGACTGAGCTCGTCGACTGTCCTTAGTTCAGCCGAACTGCGACGCTTCTGGAATAGCTGGTTTCTATCGGACGACACGAGTATTGGAATGAGCTTCCCCGCGTGAAGCGAGACCATTCCGGAAAGTCGCGGGTCACAGACAGATCACGGATTTCTATCTGGCGCACCTGTCGTCATCGCACAGAGCGATCTTGATATTGGTTTCGAACGGCGGATCGTCTGTCTCAGCAAACTCTAAAGACGAGATGAGCCATCAGCATTCAGATGAAATATCTCCCGGACCGGCTATAGAAGCCCTTCAGGTTCGCCGAATATTGGCGCCCTCGGACTTGAGCGAACTCTCCAGTAAATCGCTATTATACGCACTCCGCTTAGGTGCAGCGCTCAAATCGGAGATCATTGCGCTCCATGTTTCTGACGTGGTTCTTGATCCACCTGACTGGGTCGAAATCGGTATGTCTTCCTCTGGCGAAATCGAGAGCTGGCGACAGGAGACCCAGGGAAAATTCGATCAATATTTGGATCAGCTTACCAAAATGCCGGCCAATTTAATTCGGGTTCTTAGATACTCGCAGGATCCCTGGAGGGAAATTACTGCTGTTGCCGAGGAAATGGCCGCCGACCTCTTAGTAATCTCGACCCACGGGCGCTCTGGTTTGGAACATTTCCTAAGGGGCAGCGATGCCGAAAAGATCGTGCGTGAAGCACCTTGCCCGGTTTTAGTGATCCGCAGCCACTAATTTCAAACGTGTAGTCAGAGGGGCAACGGCTCCCAGTATGCTCATCGGTGGTTCTCGAGAGGCTGTCCGTGCGAAACACCAACCATCATCGAAGTATATCAAAGCTTCGCGATTGAAGGGGTGCAGTAAGACAGGAAGCAGAATAGCCGCAAAAAGGCGCAAAAAGCACAAAAAATAACCGCGAAGACACGAAGACAGACGAACCGCAAATCAACGCAGATTTACGCAGATGGGGCGGGTCGGAAATGTTAAGCCGGAATAACCGCGAAAACTTGTCGCGCCATAGGCTTGGCGAAGGCGGAAGGCACAAAAAACACAAAAGCAAATCGCAGAACAACGAACCGAAATAGCCGCAAAAGAGGCACAAAGAGCGCAAAAAAGACGAAGAAAAATCTCACGCAAAGCCGCAAAGACGCAAAGGAAAGAGGGAACTCGGATTAGCCACAAAAAGCGCAAAAAGCTCAAAAAAATGGCATCCTAGGACGACAGTCGGGCGATAGGCATTAAGACAGAGAGTTTCAACCGATCCATATCGCGGCAGTGAAGGTCCATCTATCAAATTTGAGTCCCCTTTTTGTGCGTTTTGAGCATTTTTGCGGCTATTTCCGGTTCCTCTCTTTCCTTTGCGACTTTGCGGCTTTGCGTGAGATTTTGTTCTGTCCGTTCATGCGCCTGTGCAAGAGCCTAGCTTAAACGGTCGCACTCTGTTTGTAACCGGGCGGGGCGAGTGGAACTTATAGGCTTGTACTGAGGAGCCGAGATCAGTACCAATTGGGCGATCAATTTGTTTTCTTAAATGTCTATCGACATCCCCCAATCATCGAAGTAAATCGAAAGCTTCGCGATCGAAGGCGTGCAGTAAGAGGACGAAGAAAGATCTCACGCAAAGCCGCAAAGCAGACTTCGCCCCATCTCCTCCTTTAGCTACGTCGGCCAAGGACGCAAAGCGAAGAGGTGAGCGCCTTGTGGAAGGGCGATTGGAATAAGCTGGCTCGGCGTCGAGGAAACGGCGCGCTGCCGGCGGCTTGGTATCTGGCACGCAACTATGCTGGACTGCGGTTGGCGGAGTTGGGCGAAAATCGCGGGCGGTGCGAGCGACGTTGAAGATTTAGCCGTGCCCCTTCCGATCAAAAAGCGGAACCGCTCACTCGGCGACATCGCCTGTGTGATCCGGTCAACGGATCATATCAAAACCATACCCGCGCGCGACCCATTCACAAAATCGCTTGGCTTCAGCTACCGTTTTGGCCGTGCTAAGCACTGCATAACAATCCCCGGCAAAAGAAAACGTTGCACCAAACATGCCGCCGACCCCGGAGTTGATCTCGAATTTGGCCGGGCCAATCGTTCCTACGAAATGCTCGGCCTTATCATGATTTTCCCACTGAATCATCGCTCTACACTTTCCACGGCCTTTCAGTGCCGCGCTGCGCAGCTTCGTGTGTATTCACGAATAAAGGCACGGCGGTTAACGGCGCCAGATACCATTTAGAATTGTTATGAGTCCAGCCGCCAGCATCGTCAGGCAGCTGCCGACATAGAGTTCTTCAAACATAGACGGCTTGTTGGCGGAGGCAGCTAGACATGGTGAAAGGTTCTCGGTTTAGTAAGAGCATGCTTCTGCACGCGACCCTGTGCTATTGATCAGGAGGATAATCTATTGGCGCTTCGAACGGGCTACCGTCGTATCATCCTTTCTGAGAGGCGCCTAATTAGCCTACCCGTTCAAGTTTTTGACGCGGACCATTGGGCTCATGACCCACGCCTGAAAACGCCGCGAGCGCGGTGAACGCCGTGAACGCCGTAGACGGCGGTGCGGCGTTTGGTGTTCAAGAAGATTTTGGCGCAGGCGAGCGCCTGAAGAGCGGTTAGGGGAAAATGACAAGTCGGCCTAGCCTGCAATCACCTGTCCTTTTGGGTGAGGAATAAAGCATCCCATCGATCCATTGTTCGCCTCGGCGCATGATATTAGCCTGGTGAAGGAACGAACTTTGCCACGCTTCGATTCGGCGACCCAGACAACGGTGGGGCCAGCGGGTAGAAGTACAAACTAGTCACGCCCCAGGAGGTTTACTATGAAAAGGTCAAATCCGATGATTATTCCGGCAATCATTTTCTTGGTCGCTATCAGCGGTGACGGTTTCGCCGGTTCCGCAACACTGTCTAAACCTAGGATCGAGTCGTTGCTCTCGGCAGCTGGTTTTCAAATTCGCACGCTGCCAGACGCCCTACATCAAGGGTGGTACGCTGCGACTACTCCTTACACACTAGAACGCCACATCGACAACGGCGAGGTTGTTTACACCTATGCTGACGGGCGGGGCGGCTTTATGTACACCGGGGGCAATCTTGAGTATCAGCACTACAAACGACTCCTGCGCGAACGCTCGGTCGCCCAAATGGAATTGCTGGCGAGTGGAGCAGGTGACAAGCCTTGGCGAGATTGGAGCTGGACTTGGAAACCTTGGGAACTCTGGTGGTGGAGTTACGGGCCGTACGAAACTGAATAAATAGCTAATATCTATCTCCGATCACTTTGGCCGAATAGCCGCGAAAGAGCACAAAAAGGCGGACAGAAAAATCTCACGCAAAGCCGCAAAGGTAAAACGGGGAAAATACGAACCGCGAATGGACACGAAGTAACGCGAAGACACAGGCCAACCGCAGATCGACGCAGATTTACGCAGATAATGGAGGAGGAAATCCAATCGCCGCAAAAACCTGTCGCGCCGCAGGCTTGGCGAAGGCGGAAGGCACAAAAAGCGCAAAAAATACCGCGAATGCAAAAGAAGAAAAAACCTTCAACCGCAGCCCCGAAATTCTTCGGGGTAAAATGAACACAGATATACGCAGATAGTAGGGGCAGAGATGTTAGTCTGAATTAGCCACGAAAAGGCCAGCCGTCGTCCGGCAGTCGCCGGACTATGGCGGGCAAGCTACGATGAAGCCAGTCTCATTCTGCTAACCAATGTGGGATCAGGCAGTGCTCTGGTTGCCTGATCCCAATAACAAGCAGATCGTTAATTCGTCGTCAGGAAGATAACGTTGGTGGCTTGGGTCGAGCCACTCGGGTTGAGGGCCACGATCGTGATCTGATAACTAGTCTTTGGTGTGAGACCGGTTAACTCGACGCTTGTGGTCCTGGAAACATAATTGTCGACAACCGGTGCACCTGGGGCAAGAACAATTAACGTTAGATTTACCTTGGGCGAGGTGCGTCGAAGTCTAAAGCTTTAGGGCGCGCAGACTGCGCTTGGATCTGCGCGCCCGGTTGCACCAGGAGCCTAAGGTAGTAGCGATAACAATGTTACCCTGTCATCCGCCAGTCTCTAGACTATCCAAAAAAAGGTCACTGAGCATTGCCGTTATGCTTACCGGAATGGCCTTTAGCAAGCGAGAAAGCAAATAGCTTGTTGTTGCCTGTCCCGGCACGGCTATAGCCCGAGCCCCAAAAGACCGTACCATCAACAATGGAGGGACCACAAATCACGGAGCCGCCGCTAGCGAACTTCCACAAGATGTCGCCGCTATTGCCATCAAGAGCCACCATGTCGCCCGAGAGCGATCCAGCATAAACAACTCCGGCGGCTGCTGAGACCTGTCCCTCCGCACCGGCTCCGAGTTTCGGATTGGTTGGATCTTGGCCCGTGGCCGGAATTTGCCAAATGATGTTTCCTGTCTCAGGATCCAGAGCTGCCCAGGAACCTGCATTTACAGTTACCGTGTGAGCAGGGGCGAGGGTATAGGAAATGTTTTGGCTATTGTGGATAGCAACGTAGATTTTAGCTCCATCGGTCGCGGATCCCCATTCGATCCCTCCGGTGATACCGCCTGGTCCAACCAAGGTCGCCCAGATCGTAGCTCCATTGTCTGGATCGAGAGCCCAATAGACGCCGCTCTTCTGACCGGCTCCTATCATGTCCCTTTCAGTTCCGTGTGTGAAGACGGTCAGAAGATTAGGAGCTGATGCGAAGTCAAAATCAGGGCCAGCTGGATCCGGGCAGGGAACTCCACCGCTATTGTTCATGAGGCAGGAAGCAATAAAAGTGTCCGCACCTCCCAGTTGATGCGCCCATTTGACCTTGCCAGTATGTAGATCGAGTGAAACCACGGCCTCGATGTAATCTTTTGGATCCAGGCACTGAACCTGTTCCGCTACGGTTTTAGCCTTGGACACACACTCTGAAACTGCTGCTGGCACGGAATAGTTGTTGCCGGTTGCAATATAGAGCGAATGCCTCTTTGGATCGATGGAGAAATTGCTGCCCCAGACGGCGTTGCCCGTATAGCCTGCCGGCGCCATGAAGGTTTGCCACTCGATATGTCCGGTTTGGGCGTCGAGCGAAGCGACGCTGCCGATAAATGATAGGACGAATTTTGGATCTTGCGCTGCAAGTCCTTCCTGGTTTGAAGATACTCCTACATAGATCTTGCCGCCAAATTCCACCGCTGAATTAGTAATAATCGCGCCAGGATGCGAATCGAGCACTGTTTTCCAGACAAGTGTACCAGTTCGCTTATCGACCGCCATAACCGCGGCACTGGCCTGATCTCCAAAAACCAGCAGGTTGCCAACAATGGCAGGACTATTGCGCGAAAGCGACCCGGATATGCCTGTATACTCCGAGACTTTATGCGACCAAATGGCTTTGCGGGTCTGCCGGTCAATTTTGAAGAGGTTGCCCGCCCAGTCAGGTACATAGACGCTTTCAGAATCAACGGTGGGCGTCGCTGAGACATCTCCCCCCGTCGTAAAGGTCCATTTCGCTGTGAGCTGAGAGACGTTCTTCGTCGTTAGGGTATGTTCAAACGGGTTGCTGTGAGTATTGGAGATATTGCCTCCCCAAAAGGGCCAGGTATCAAACTGGTCGAACGATGTTTGCGCCGATAGTGGTAGAGTGTTGACTAGTAATAGCGGCAGTATAGAAACGGTGACTCGAGAGAGATCACGTAGGTTAAAAAGATTTAACGTCATGTTAACTTTCTTTCCTCTGATTGGGGTTAATGAGGGTTATCGGTCCTAAATGAGCGGTCATCTCGATAGAGAAGGCGGCTCATTGCAATAGACTCAACCGATTCGACTTTATTCCCGAGCCGGAACATCGCGCCGCCACTTCGAGTATAATGGTAGGAAAGATGAGCGTACTGTCATGTTTTACGGCGACAGAAGATGGGCATGCATTTCAGTTAACTCCGGATTTGTGCACACGGCGGATCACATCGACCGTCTAACAACGAAGCTATGCTCTAACGCCGGCAGGAAGTGAAGCGGCTTCGAAGAGGGGCTAGTTTCATTTGACGAGGAGAGCCACGCCGCGGCCTTATCCTCCTCTCGCATTGATGTGGTGACTTGTCAGCGTCACATGGAGCTTCGGCTCGTACGATCCACGAGAATCGCCGGGAACTTACATGTCAGCATGTACCTTGGCGGTTATCGGGAAGGTTATTAAACACTAACTCGGAGATAGAGCAACGCATCCCGCTACAGGTTGCGTTTTGCTCATTTGAACGTGCCCGAAAAAAACTTTTACCCGGCGGGAATAAATTAGCGGGGTGGAGGTTTATATTAGCAAGACGGAGTAGAGCTGTCATAGCAATCGCATGGAACGAGAACCCCCCTGGAACATCGTGCAGTGTGCGATATGAAGAAGCCGCAACCACGGCCGTAACGTATCGACTGCATCTTTGCAAAAGTCCCGATCGTGCCACCTGTGTGCGGAAAGCGCATTCAGGAAACATTGAGCTTGAGGTAAAAACTTCAGGCCAAGTGAGGTGCGCCCGGCGCGGTTCGCTCTGTAACTCTACCCCTACAAACCAGAACCCAAACAGTATGTCAGACTTGTCGAAACCCAACACGAACGACGTATCAGATTCCGATCAGGACCTCGGTTCGAGCGTCCACTAACACGGCTCTCTCAATAGGCACGGCGCGATCTGTTCCCAACCTATTGAAGTTCCCTCCTATGAAGATATCACTTTTGTCTCGTCTTACCGTCAGCGGACTCTTTTTATGTCTGCTGAGTGCTCATGCTCAACAGAGCCCGAGCACCGTCAAATCAAGGGTAAACAGCCTCTTAAATCAGTTTACCCTCGATGATGAACTCAGCTACATCGGCGGCACCGGTTTCTTCGACTTTAAGCCGATTCCGGTACCCACGAACTCGTTGGTTAATCCGCAGATCTTTCAAACCGACGGACCAATGGGTGTTCGCCGGAACGAACCGAGCATCCGGTTCCCTTCCGGACTGACGCTGGCCGCTACCTGGAATCCGGCCCGCGCTCATGATCAAGGCGTTTCGATGGGGCGTGACTCTCGGGCCCGGGGATACTTCAGTATTCTCGGCCCGGGATTGGATTTCTATCGGGTCCCGATGGGAGGTAGAAATTTTGAATACATGACGGGTGAAGACCCGTTTCTGGGTGCACAACTCAGTCCCGAGGAGATCCAAGGCATCCAGGCTCAAGGAGTGTTGGCGTGTGCCAAGCACCTGGTTTGCAACGACGAAGAAGAGAACCGGACCAACGTGCACATTGTGGTGGATGAACGCACGCTGCGAGAGATCTATCTGCCGCCCTTCGAAGCTGCGGTTAAAGTGGGAAAAGTAGCGACCGTTATGGGAGCGTATAACGCGGTGGATAGCGCCGGGACCGACGCTTTTAGCTGCGAAAACCCCTTCCTGTTGACCACGATTCTTAGAACCGAATGGGGTTTTACGGGAATCCTAATGTCTGACTTCAATGCCATCCACGACGGGCTATCCGCCGCGCTGGCTGGGTGCGACATCGATCTACCCTCCGGCAACTTCATGAATCAGCAGACTCTTTCTCCTTCGATCCCGAACCCGCTGACGGTCGCAGATCTCAATCTTAAAGTGACGCACCTTTTGACGGGTGTGATCTCTTTCGGATTTCTGGATCGGCAACAGTTGGATCCATCTATCCCGTTGGATGATCCGTTTAGTGAACAGGCATCATTGGATGTCGCACGGGAAGGGTTAATTCTGCTGCAGAACAAGCACAATTTCCTGCCGCTTAACAAGAACACGGTACGCAAAGTTGCGGTGATTGGAAATTTGGCGGAATCCACTCCTCCAACCGGGTTCGGCAGCTCCTACGTCACCCCGATTGAGTCTGTCAGCGAACTGGACGGGATCCGTTCAGAGGTCGGTGCAAACATGCAGGTGGATTTCATCCCGGTCTGCTCGCTCGATCCAGCCAATGCGCTTTGGCAGTTCAGCAACAACGGTGAAATTACCCAAGGCTTACAAGCCTCTTACTTTACCAGCAATGACCTTTCCGGTTCACCGGCGGTTACGCGGGTAGATAATCAGGTTAATTTTGATTGGGATGTCGACCCGATTCCCGTGTCTTCGAATCAAGGCGGCTTCTCGGCGAAATGGGTAGGACAAGTAGTGCCAACGATGACCGGCGATTATGTCTTCAAAGTGCGCGGTGATGGCGGACTGCGATTGATTATTAACGGCCAAACGGTCATTGATAACTTCAACTCCCCAACGCTACCGCCCGTTGGATATGGTCCCACGGTACCGCTCTCGGCGAAAGTCAGTCTGACCGCGGGAACAGCTTTTTCTATCGAGATCGATTACCGCCGGGTGGGCGGATTCTTTGATACCTTCGAACAAGGCGGTCTAACCGGAATTCAGGCCAGTTACGCTGCGCTGCAGCCACCTTCGAATATCAGCGGGTATAACGCGGTGATCATTGCGGCCGGCATCAGCAATGAATACGAAGGGGAAGGAGAAGATCGGTCGTTCACGCTTCCTGAATTCCAGGATGAGCTAATCAAAAATGTCTCCGCGGCAAATCCACGAACAGCGGTGGTGTTTCATGGCGGCGGCAACTTCGACTCCGAGCAATGGATCAACCAGGTAGCGGGCCTAATAGAGGCATTCTATCCCGGGCAAAATGGGGGCCAAGCGCTGGCTGAAATCCTGTTTGGAGACGTGAATCCTTCCGGCAAGTTGCCGATCACGATGGAGAAGCGAGCCCAAGATAATCCGGCTTTTGCCAACTTCCCTAACCCGGTTAATCAACATCCTGACTCGATCAGCTATAGCGAAGGCATCTTTGTCGGCTATCGCGGATATGATCACAATGGAATCCAGCCGCTGTTCCCGTTCGGGTTCGGCTTATCTTATACGACGTTCTCGTTTTCGAAACTGAGCATCAAGCCTTCCGCTTATGACGGGACGCAGCCAGTCACGGTATCGTTTACAGTTACAAATACCGGTTCAGTGGCTGGTGCGGAGGTGGCCCAATTATACGTTGGGGAGCAGAACGCTCCGCTTCCGCGTCCGATTAGAGAGCTAAAGGGGTTCCAGAAAATCTTCTTGCAGCCGGGCCAATCGCAGAAGGTTACGTTACAATTAAATCAACGTTCCTTTGCTTATTGGAACACCAACATTGAAAAATGGGATTCTCCAAAAGACACCTATAGTGTCTGGGTTGGATCGTCCTCTCAGCTCAGTGATCTGTCTCTAGAAAAGAACGTTAGCGTATTACAGGAAATCACAGCGAATCCTTAGAGTAGGTGGGTGAAATTGCGTCCGGGCGCAGAATGCTCTGCGTCCGGCGCCTCTGGACTCGCAAGGCCCACGGCGCGACAGGCTACGAAGAAAAAACCTTCAACCGCAGATAGACGCAGATTTACGCAGATAACGGAGCAGAAAAGGGCATAGTGCAGCGAGGGATCGCCGTGACGCAGGCGAAATCGATGGCGGATAAGACGGCGCGACAGGCCGCAGATGAACGCGCAGATAAATTCACAGAAGATCGCAAAGGACACTAAGACGGAGATTTCTTACAGAAGGTAACGAAGTAAACGAAGGGGTTTCTCCCGGTTTTTTTGGCGGAGCCGATGATCTGCTCCGTAGGAGCTAAATCTTTATAGCTGCATAGCCGGATCTCAAATAGCCGCAAAAAACTTGTTGCGCCATAGGCTTGGCGAAGGCGGAACTTGTCGCGCCGTAGGCCTTGCGAAGGCGGAACTTGTCGCGCCGTAGGCCTTGCGAAGGCGGAAGGCACAAAAAGCGCAAAAGAGAAATCTCACGCAAAGCCGGACCGCGAAGTCGCGAGAACGGGGTCGAGTCGATACCAACACATTCGTGTTGTGTAAAAAGAAGGACGAAATCGCTAAGATAATCCCGTTATGCTGCAGCGATGCGCAACATTTGCAAAGCTGCCAGTGCTGAGCCGCGTGCGCCTGCCATGTCGAGATCAGGGACTACCGCGAACCGGACGATCTGACGCTGTTCGTCGCGCAGCTCGGTGGACGCGCGAATTATGTCCATGCACCAATCGCGAAAATGGGGTTCAGCCTCGACGATACCGCCTCCGACGAAATAGGCGTCAGGGTCTGTAAAATTGGCGGCAATGCTGAACATACGCCCGATAGCCTTGGCTTGTTGCTCGAAGATACGGAGCGCCATCTCGTCGCCCTTCTCAGCGTAGCCTCGCACGGCTTTGGCTGCGGCGATCATCGACTCGGAGTTTGCCAACGGATGGTTTGGGTATTTGGACAACCAATATGGGAGCAGATTTTTCGTAATGCCCGTCAATGACGCAATGCTTTCCAGATCGCCGTAAAGACCACAATTGCATTTCGGGATCGGTTGATCGTCCGGCAACAAATCTTCCAGAGAAATTCGAATATGACCCAACTCACCTGCCATGCCGCAAGAGCCGCGAATGACCCGACCGTTATCGACAACGCCGCCGCCGAGGCCGGTACCGACGATTGCCGACACCGACGAGTGCCGCATCGAATCTTCGTCGAAGAAGCACTGATGGGCGTAGAGAGCGGCGGCATTGGCGTCGTTGTTGTAGACCACCGGCAGTTTGAAAAAATCTTCGACTGCGGTCCGGATATCAAACCCCCACCATTCTTTGCTGGAAAAGTTCGTGCTTCCTTTGGAAGAGATGACCCCGTTAGCGCTGGCTGGCCCAGGCGTGTCGAGGCCAATCACCCGCACCGACTCCCAATGCACTCCTGCACCGCCGATGGCGAGTTCAATTGCCTTCGCCATTGCTTCAATCGCCGCTTCAGGGCCCTCCAATACTCGGCTCG
>Ga0185299_10001170_pt1 | contig 55175 bp, 52 predicted proteins | sample PaiPotPPA55metaG_FD_128002 | JGI IMG/M metagenome (GOLD analysis project Ga0185299, IMG submission 128002) | Iron sulfur acid spring bacterial and archeal communities from Banff, Canada, to study Microbial Dark Matter (Phase II) - Paint Pots PPA... ... | reverse complement strand
GCAGCGCTCCCGCCGTCAATACGAAAATGTGCGTCATGACCGTTTTTGCAAGGTATCTGTCAAGCAGTGACAACTTCGCTCCAGCGAGGGGTCGGAGGGCCAACAAGAGCGCCGAGAACCCCGCGAAGGTGATCATCAGGCCAGCCAATGTGTACAATAGGGTTGCACCTTTGATTTCCATGTTTTGCTCCAGGGCAGTACATCAAATACCATGGCGAAAATCACCTCAAATAATTTGGAAAGTCACAATCAGATGGGTGAATTAATCTCGTCTAACTCTACCCTACATAACCCCTTTTATGTTTCATATTCAGTGAGGGGCGGGGTTACAGCCAGTTCTCTAAGCTCTACCACCACTGACTTCGCAGACTGACAGCTGCTGGTTGTACCACAGAGCTGCTTCGGTCACATCCGCCTCAGCTTCCGGGCGAATTCTCAGGGCGTAACTCAGTAACTCATTTAGGCTGCAAGCGAGCTAGAGTGCGCGCTTTAACTTCCTCCCAAGACAAGCCGGCCATGAAGAGCGGCAAGAGTGTCTAGATTTCATCCCGCTTGCACGAAACCAGCCTGTTTTCACGGAATGGACTCGATCTGCGGGACTAAACTCACTTCACGAAACTTGCAGGCCTCCTCCAGCGAAATAACACCGGCGGCCGCTTCGCGAACTGCCTTCTCGAATAGAGAAGCTTCACCCCGACGCTCGAGGATTCTTTGAAGATGGAGGGCCGGCGCCCGGTCCTGGATAGCCACCTTGACTTCGTCATCGACGATCAAGGCTTCAAAGATCGCTTTCCGGCCGCTGACACCGGACTTACGGCAGAAATCGCATTTCCGGCCGCGCCGGATCGAAGCAGCGTTGCCGAGCCATTCCGGCTTGATCCCCAACCGGACCAGCCGACCTTCCGATGGAATGGATTCTTCGATCGCGCAGCGCGGACAGAGTTTTTTTATTAACCGCTGCGAAATCGCTAACTTTAAACTGTCGGCCACCATGAAGGGTTGGGCACGGAACATCAACAACCGGTTAGGAACTTCGCAAACCGTGTTCGTATGCAAAGTAGAGATAGCCCGGTGCCCGGAAGAGGATAATCGCATCAGCGCTTCCACGCTTTCTTCGTCTCGGATCTCGCCCATCATCACGACATCAGGCGCCTGGCGCAGAATTCCGCGCGCCCACATGGCAAACGTGTAAGGGCCTTCGTCATCAACCTGGGTTTGGCTGACGTTATCCAGAAATACTTCGATGGGCGATTCGGCGGTCAGGACATTGTTCTTAACCGAGTCCAGAGAACGCAGAATACTGTAGATAGTGGTGGTTTTACCGGAACCGGTCGGGCCGCACAAAATCAGAAGACCATGATCTCCTTCCATCAGATCCTTAATGGCGTCGACGTAGGGCGACGGCATACCAAGCTCGGACAAAGATCTCACGCTCCGTTCGTCACGCTGCAACCTGAGGACAGCTTGTTCGCCTTGCGCCTGATAAGAGGTGTTAACTCGAAAATCGTAACGTTGATCCCCGATCTTGATCGGAAAAGTGCCGTCTTGAGGTAAGCGAACGTACTGAATTTCAAGGCCGGAGATAACTTTGATCCGTGAGATAACTTGTTTAGCGATATGCCCAGGAAACTCGCCTTCCTGGTCAAACCAATCCCCATCAACTTTGTATCTGACCCGCAGCTGTGAAGGAAACTCCTGAAACATGATATCGCTCGCCCCCAACTCAACCCCCTTATACAGAATCGAATGGACAAACTTAATCACTGCCTCCTCATCGTTGCGGTAGCGATGACTCGATTGCTGCAGACTATCCGCGTGAATTACTTCCAGTCGCTCGTTCTTCCGGTCTCCGTGGTCGAGCGCTGACATCGACCGTAGAATGCCCGAGGCGCTAATGGCCATGCTCTCGGAGGTAGTAATAAACCTTTCCAATGCATCGGGGTTGGCCAAGACTTGTTGGACGGTGAAGCGGTGCCGAAGCGCGCCTTCGATCTCACCTTTGACATTGGGAGGCAAGAGTTTCTCGACCGCTAAGGTGAGACGGCGACGCGCACAGTATACCGGGCAGGCGGCATAACGTCTTTGCAGCGTGGGACTGAACCAATGATTGACCTTCCCGGAAGGCAAAACTTCGTCGAGATTAATCCAAGGAGTACCTCCATTCCTCACCTGGGCTGTGAGGAGCACGTTGGCAGGGGTGAGATCGATGGTGTCTGCAACAGAGTTGAGCAGCTGCCTTATGTGGTCAGGCTCACACCAGACCGCAGTCAACTTGGGCACACCCCAAAATGCGTTTAACGCTCTAAACTCCGGCTGTTCTAATAATGTATGCAGACTGGGGATCCAGGAAGCGATGGTTACAGCATCGGCTGTCCGAGCCACTGGAAGAAGCGGCACCGCTAAGGCGGGAATTCTGACATCGTTGGGGGACGACCGAAGTAAAGTGGGATCGAAGGGCGTCAATGAACCATCGCGGATTAGTTTGGCGAAAACTGAACCGAGATCGAGGTCAAAAGCTTTGCTATAACGTTCGACCAGCGAATCCCCTTGCCAGATGGTCATCGGATTAGTGGCATCGCAGGACTCAAGATGCGCCAGCAGGAAGCGCAGCTCGCTCTCCCGAATCCCTAAGAACCGGACAACATGAAAATGAAGCAGATGATTTAGATTTTGAATCGACTCGTGCAACTCCCGTTCCTTCGCCGCTGCTAAGTAAGCGCTCATTTCTCTAAAAGTTGCCGAACAGGTCACTGGCCCAATCCGCGGCAACAGTTTGGAGGTTCGCTGGTGTAATAATCGACGCCGCGGGCGCATCGTCACCAATGTTGAAATCGCCGGCAATGATAATTGGATGCGGGCTCACGATTGAAACCGGGCTTGCCAGTACCTGGGCGCCCCGGATTAGAACCACCGCATTCGGTAGCGGGTTTCCGGCAGAATCTTGAACAGCTAAAAAGACAGAGCCAAAATGCATCGGCCCTAAGCGCGCGTAGTCCAACGCTAGAATTGTTTGGGCCGGGTTCTGCTTATTTTGGGCGGCGGCAAAAGAGACGGTTTGCTGGACTGGAGAGCTCTGGCTCTGCGGAGCAGTAGCGTTTCCAACTTGCGAATAAGCTAGGTTTTTACCCGCGACATTTCCAACTACGGTAACCAAGCACTCCTTCGTTCCGTTTGGAGCCGTAATCAGAATGTCCGGTCGCGCCACAACTAACAGATCGCATTGAGCCTTCAGCAATGAGAGATTCAATCCGTTCGCACCCTCTAGAGCGTTGTTGGCGGCTCCATAGACACTGTTTAGCGCTGCCGACTTAATCGGAAGAACGCTTCCGGTAATAACCCTTGAATCGAGCTCGGTTCTGGCGTCATCCAAGAAGTACTGGCTTTGACTGGCGGAAAATGTCACCACCGCATTGTTACTGGAAGGATCTTTGATCTGAAGCGAGGAGCTATCGCCGCCCAGGCTAACGTTTTGACCAGCAATAACCGCGAACTCCGACGAGAAATTACCGGACACAGAAACCGTTGAGTCAGAGAAAACTCTTCCTATATCTTCGTTGAAGACGCCCGGGGCGAGAGCAACCGGATTCCCAGCCGAGAATACAGTAAATTGAGAAACCGGAATTTCTCGAACGGCGATCTGCGGACGATCGGTAAGATTAAGATCGGACAACCGAACATTCTCAACTGTGGACATCGCGGTAATATCCACGTCGATCAGCGTAACCCGGGCGCGCGCAGACCCGAACAAATCTTGGCCCGGCAGGCTGGACAGTTGCCCTGGCTCAGCTGTATTCGCGAAAGGCTGAACTTGCAAAAGGTTGCTTTCCGACGTTTCCGTTTTTGAGGTTAATTTGAGCGACACTCCTGCCGCGCTTTCTGTCTGACTCAGACCGCTTAACTTGACCTGACCGGTGGCCAGCAACTCGCTACGAATCGTGGCCTCGAACGCCAGGAGAGCCTGCTCTGTCGAGATCCGTAACTCGTCCTGATCAAGGTTTCGTCCGGTTCGAGCCCGCTGATTGTCAACGAACGCCAGATAAGATCCGCCGATGAACGCGGCGATCACCACTAGAACAAGAACGTAGACCAATACCGATCCTGATCTGCTGCGCTGTCGCTTCAAGTCCATAGATCAATCTCATTGCATCTGCAGAGGCACACCGAACACATTGAACGGAACCTGGTCGACCGTTGTGTTCACATTCCATTGCGCCTGCAGAATCCCTTGATTTGAATTGAAAATCCGATCGTCCTTGGAGGCGACAGACACTCCGGCAAAGATCCGCTTCTGAACCACCCCATTTCCGGTGAACTGATACTCAATCTGAACGCCATCAAAGTGAAACTCCCTGGTTCCATCTTGGTTGACGCAAACCAGATAGTCGCCTGAGGGATTCCCAGGGGTGAGCGGTCCGGAGCCGGTGTTAGTAGGAAGTGCTTGATAGATTTGTAAATCAACCGCGCTCTTAATGGTATCGACCATAATCTCAGCCAACTCTTCATGCTGGTCTTCCAGCGCCGACGCCTGCAACACGGCGGCCTGGCGCAACATGGCAGTCAGCAAGAACCCGGTGGCTGCGCCTACCACCAGAAAAACTCCAAGCATGGCGGCCGCCATTTCGATGAGGGTAAAACCAGATTGGCGAGAATGGGATCTGGCGGTTTTCACAACGATCACGGATTCAGCACAACGGTCTTGGTCACCTTTTGAGGTGCCTGGGTTCCGTAGCTTGGGACGGTGTAAGTTAAAACCAACTGGTTAGTTCCTGGGGTGTTCCCATTCGTCATAGAAATCGAAAACGGGATGAGATTACCGTAGGCCGCCGAGTTCGCCTGACCGGCGATTAGTCGGGGGTGATAGAGGTAACCGGTGATTGTGCTCTGTCCCGACGAAGGATCGCTCATCACGAATGGCCGGGTAGAGACCGGAGCAAAAGTCTGCAGCTCATAGTATTGGCGGAGGATCCGTTCCGCCCGGCGATCCACTCGCGTCAATAGCTCTTGGTAATCCGCCAATCTCCAAGCAGCTGTAATCCCCACGGCTGATATCGTTAAGACGAGAAGGCTAGCCAGAACCTCCACTAAAGAGAATGCAACTCGTAGTCGCCGGTTCTTCATTCTGCTTTCAAACTTTCAACATCATCGGTTTTAGCTTTCCGGTTCTCCTTATCCGATCCGCCCAATGGGACTGGCGGCGGCTCACCCGGCAAATCGGAGGAATCCTGCAGAGATCTCCTTTCACTTTCGCCGAGTCGATCGAAGCGATGATCGTGAGCCGGGATGATTGTCGGGGAAACAATCACGATCAGATTGGTCCGCTGCTTGGCAGTTTGTCTAGTTTTGAAAACGTAACCAAGAACCGGGATGCGAGAGAGTCCGGGAACGCCATTCGCCATGAAGGTCGCGCTATCTTGTAAAATCCCTCCGATTATGGCGGCCTGACCGCTTCGGACAGTGACATCCGCCGTTGTGCTTCGAGTGGAGATCACCGGCACCTGGGTAGTCGTTCCCGGCTGGGCTGCGCTAGTTCCTGCAATCGTAGAGAGGGTCGGGTTTAGATTGAGGTCGACAAGACCGCTATCGAGAATTCGAGCGACGATATCGACCGTCATCCCAGTGGTAAACGTGTATGGCACGGTACTGGGCCCGTAGACCTGAGTGCCCGGCGTTTGTAAGAAAATTGTCTGCTTGGTATCAGAACGTATCGTCACCGGAACGCCGCTCTTAGCAACGGTCATCGGCGAATTGTTAGTTCTAACCCGACCCTTATTTTTCAGGGCTTGTAACGTGACTTGCACATCCGACATGTTCACCACTAGGCCGTTGGAGAAGAAAGTGCCGGGGCTCTTGAGATTGCCGGTTACAGTCTGGAAATTTGAAGCCGGCGGGATCCCAGCATTTCCGGTTAGCGAGAATTTGGCGCCTTGTCCGGGCTGAAGCCCGAGCGTCTGGCTCCAATCCACCCCACCCCCAATTGAATTCGAATCCGTTACCTCAACCACATAGGTCTTAATTAGAATCTGTTTCTCGGCGACATCCAGTCGCTGCAATTCCGAGCTGATCAAGTCTTGGTCTTCCGGGGTGGCACGAACAACCAAAGAGTTGGTGCTTCGCTCCACGAAGACAGCGCTTTGACCATTTTTCTGATAACCACCCACCGACAATGGCGCGTCAAACGGCTCACCAGGCTCGTATCGAGGACGGCTCTGATCCGACCCAGTCTGTGAGGTCGCCAATGCATCGGGAGTTAAGGTCGCATTGTCCGGTTTCGGATAGGCCGGAAAGTTCCTCTGGGCCGGCGTCACTTTGATCCCTAAGTAGTTGGCGATCGGCTGAAGTAAGAGCTCGGCAGGCTGGTTCCTGATCGGGTATCGCTTGGTGATATAGAAACTCGGGCTGTCTATATCGGATCTTCTGAGCGAATAACGCTGGCCGTCGGTAATCACTTGGAACCCTCGTGATTCGGCGATTTGATAGAACGCCTGCAGCGGTGTGAGATTAACAAGCGCAACCGAGATTCGTTCTTCGGCCGGAATATTCGGTTCGACGTAGTTGATGCCGGCTTGCTCCGCGAGAATTCGTAACACCTTCGCGATCGGCTGATTGGTGAAACGATGGGTCCTGGGCTTGTCCGGAGGCAATTGAGCAGTGGTAGCCGACTCCGCGTTCTCGCGTTCCCGCAGCAACCGCTCAATCTGATCAACCACACTCTCCGGCGTTTGGGACGATTCATTCCCCGGCGTCGCGTCCGCGGCCGGCACCGGCCCAGGGCTCTGAGTTTGGACCGGCGTAGGTCCACCGTTTTGCGCCAATGCGACCAACGGCCATAAGACCACTATGATCAGCCTCTTACTCATGATCAGGTTTCTTTTTTCGCTCCAAAGTAATGCGCTCAGACCCGCTGTCTCCGACATACGGCAACTTGCAAATCGGAGCTCTAAATCCCGGCAACAGGATGGCAACTCCGTTAGAATCGATCGGGCCTACTTCTAGCAGAATCGTGCTCTTTTCACTCATGTCTCTTTCCAGCGGTAGCCCGTAGGTCCGGGCCAACTCGGTTAGTTGGACCAGGTCATTCTCCGGGACCGTAACCGGGATCTTCTCGGTCTCGCCGAAAGCCACTCCATTGATCAAAGCAATGGCGCGACTCTGTCCATCCCCGGTACTAACTCCTTCAACAAAAAGGTCGTTCTCGATGGCTGTTACCAAAGTTTGCAGATAGCGTTGGGCTGCTTTACTGCCGAACGAGTTATCTATCTCGACACCATGACCGACGAGTGTCTTCGTGGCATCCGCGCCGATGAAGGGGTCTCGCGCGACCGGGCTATACCGAAATGTATAAAGCTCCGGTAGACGAGGCATGATCATCTCGCCGCCAACCGACAAACTCGGAGCAGAGAAAACCAAGAGAGCCAGGTATCGGATCGTCCTCATTTTGCTGTTAGCATCCGGATCGTGAGACGGGTCTCGAGATAGGTCGGGTCGGTCGAAAACGGCGGAATGTTGGCTGGACGACTCAAGAGAACCTTATCAAAATACAAGAACAGATCGGCGTTCTCTTGTTCAGCTAAGAGCGGGACTAACCGATGAAACTCGAGACTGGCGGTTCCAGCTTCATAAATGATCGACATCTCGCCGTTGGGAACACGAACGGGCTGCACAATGAGTCCAGCCTGAGTGAACCCGGCAATACCAGCAGGCTCCGACGAAGAATTTTCGTTGTTTAAGGGTAGAGCCGGCGACGAATTAATATGCAACGACGAGCTGGCCCGAGACGCGATCATCGTGTCGCTGAGACGAGAGAACAGCGCTTCGATCCGGGGCTTACTAACGCGCAGTCCCTCGATTTCTCCCTGGAGACGATCATTGGCAAGTTCTTGCTGTTTATTTCCTTGATCGAGGAGGCGGACAGCGGCGCGACCATCCGCGACCAGCTTTAGTTCCAAGCCCAGTATCCCGGCTGCGATCACGAACGCGCCAACGAGAAAGATGGTTTTGAATTTCATTGATTCAATCGTTCCTGGTTTACAATCGATCCGGGTCCGCAATGCGTTGGACCCCTAAAGTCGAATAGTTCCCAGCGGGAGTAATCGAATACACGACAAGAAACGGGACCAAGCTTTCCGTGCCTTCGAGAAGTTTGGATCGCACTACCTGACTGCCTGCCGGTAGCCGTTTCTTAAGTTCGCTAGTAAACGCCTCTAATTCATCAGCGTGACCGAATTTTAGATTCCCTTGGATCGAAAGTGAGTAGAGTTCCGGCACTCGATAGGTTCCTCCGGGGACGGGAAGCGCCTGAAACCTGGCAGCCTCAATTGCGATCTTTTCCAGGACAGCATCCCCTGGGACGGTCTGTTCGATCGCCGCCAGGACGGCGCTACAGGGTAAGCGGCCCCTAATGATCGGTTCCCATTGCTGGATCTGGCTCAGCTTCTGGCGGGTATCTTTGAGCGCGACTAGTTTGTTTTGCAGATCATTCGCGGCTGCTGATACCTGAACGCGCCGGTCGATCTGGCCTTGATAATCTCGCCAGGTGATACCCGCAAAAAATAGAACGGGAAGTTGGAGCAGTGCCGTGACTATCACAATGAAGCCCACCGCTCGGAAAACGAACTCTCGCTGGTAACTCCGGAGAACGATTCTTTCGGAGCTGAGGAAGAGATTTTTCATTTGAATTCCTGGGCTAGCCAGCGCGACAAAAGCGCGACGGGGGAGCGCAAGGTGGTGCTAGCTGCGCGCTGACGCTGGATAACAACGTCTCCGCCCTCGATTTCTTGGAGGGTCCGACCGGTAAGCTGGAGCCCCTTGATCTCAGAGTGAATGGGATCTTCCTCAGATGAACAGGACCAAATACAAAAATAAGGCTCTTTGCCCGGACTCAATTGATCCGCGAGTTTAGCGAGCTCTTGACGAACAGATTCGAAGTCTTCTTCATACTGACGGAACAGAATGATTTTTCTGTCTTGAATAACGGCTAAGGCCAGTGAGCTGGTAAGACTCAAGAGTACGAAAGCGGTCGTTTCTCCAGTCGGTATTCTCTTCAAGAACCAAGCGAGACACGCCACCGGAACCGGTACAATTGCTAAGAGCGCTGCGTCCTGGCGTTCGGTCCAGAGCTCGCAATCCGCGCAATAGTCAGCCGGCATTCCCAGGATAACGATCTGGGAATGTTTTCTCGCCAGATGTCCGGAGACCGGCTTCAGGGTCGCGTCAAGGACAGCCCAGCGAAAAAGCCGATCTTCATCCCACGCACCAATCACTTGTCGCGGCTCTTCAGACAGACTTTCTAAGATGCCTTCAACCGTTGACTCTCTAAGATTCGGCACTAGGTGAACGTTGCAATACAAATCACTGACCGCGCTGTCAGGGAGGAGGAGTAACTCGGTCTTTCCCCGCAGGCGATTCCGCGCAAGCAGCTTGGAGGTGAAACTACGAACGCCGGCGGCGCTTGGGTCCGATCGATTGGGAACCGGCGGTGCGTCTGGTAAATTTCCGATGTTATCCTCAAAAGCTACTGCCCATTGCCGACGAGTTAGCAGCACCGAAGAATTCTTTGAAGAAAGAAAGAATACGCCCACCTGTCCAGACGTCGCGAACAGTCCGCCCGAAAGATAGTATCGAAGCGGGAAATGCTGAAGGTAATGCCTGAACGAGTAGTTCATCGGGCTTATTCTAAATCACGAAATCCCATATATTACAACTTTCTTTTTCTTTGTATTCTATATCCGTTGCACTATCTCCATGGCGGGTAGAAAAGTAGCAAAGACAATCCCGCCGATAACCAATCCGAGGACGATGATTAAGAGCGGATCCAGGATCTGCCTCAAAGCTGCCAGCCGACTGTCCAATTGGCGGTCCAACAAAGTTGTGAGGCGAAATAGCCCCTCACTGCCGGCTCCCGCCGCTTCCATAAAGGCGAGTCCGTTGATCACGAGATCACCAAAAACATCGCGATCGTCATTAAGAGCGGCAGCCAATGATTCGCCACGCTGTACCCGGACTAATGTCCGGCCGATGGCCGATCGATATTCATAGTTCCAGCTCAGGTCACGGCAAAGTACAAGCGCCTGGGTAGTCTTGGCGCGAGCATGTTTCAACTGAGCAAAGGTCCTCACAAAGTTGGCTCTTAAGAGAAGCAGCATTAGCTGCCCAATCCCCGGTAACCGAAGAACCTGGCGATGCAGCTTAGGCCTACCTCTGACATAGGCTGGCATCCGGACGGCCACCAGAACCATAGCAACCGCTAACCCAAAGACCGCTAAAGGGTAGTCGGTACAAAAGCGCGAGGCGTTGAGCAGAAAGAGCGTCGGGAACGGCAAGTCAGCATGCATCTCTCCGAGGACGCCGATGAACTGCGGGACAACCCGGGTCATCAACAGCCAAACCACGCCGGCAGCCGCGAGCAGCACGATCAACGGGTAGATGAGCATCATCAGCAATCGATGCCTTAGGTCCTCGTTCCTGGCCCAGATTTTACGGACATTCGTCAATGCCTCTGTCAACGTGCCACCCTCTTCACCGGCTGAGATCAAACCGATGGCGACCTGGTCAAAAACCTCCGGGTACGACGAGATAGCGTTTGAAAAAGACATTCCCTTGGAGACGCGATCCCGAAGGCGCTCGATGATATGATGCATTCGTTTTCCGGACCGATCCCGAGTTGAGGTTGTGCTTAGGCAAATCGAAAGCGCGGTTCGGAAATCCATCCCTAGGTAGACGGCTGCTTCTAGGTTCTCCAGAAACGTGAGCTTGGTTCGAAGCGAGACGCGTTCTTTCCTGTCGGCCGTCGTTCTTTGGGAAGCATCGGTTATCAAGACGATCGGCTGATTTAGATTATTTAGCCGGACACTAACTTCTGCCAGGGAGATCCCTTCGATTACGGCCCGCACATAGGAGTCTCCTTTGCGTTTTTGCGTGACGTACTCGTACCGCGGCATAGATCCCGTCGCCCTGAGGTTTACCGGCGCTAGTTTCCGTTCGCGCTTTGAGCTATCGGCCCGGTCGGAATGTTGTACTTCGTCAAATACTCGTTCGGCCCACCCCCCTGACCTACGACAAAATACGGATTGCTGCCCCAGGTACCAAGATTGATCGACCCTCCGGTCCCTTGATTGAGGTCAGCTTGTCCTTGGATTTGTACTCCAAACCTGGTGAGATATGGAGCGATCGACGGGAGCGGAACCGGGTTGTTATCAGCGGGGAGCGGCGAAGCGGATGTTTGCGCATCGACTTCGTATTGCACTTTAGCCTTTTGAATTGCATCGAGCCGCTGTGCAATCATTGCTGCCTGCGATTTCTTTAGTGAGTCGACTACCGCTGGGTAAATGATAGCGGCCAGGGCAGCGATAATCGCTAACACGACGAGAATCTCAACCAAGGTCATCCCGACCTCTCCTCTCCTACGCTTGCAAGAGCTTTCCCGCCGACTCAGTAACACCTTTTCGACAGCGTCCATAACGTTAACTCCTGATGTTACATCTCCAGGTCTATCGATTTATATCAAATGCAATTTTGATGGCAATGATTATCTAACCAGTTCGCAAAAATGTCTGAACCGGCGCGTCACTACGATATAGCTAGACGAGCCCTTTCGCCCTACCGTTATGGAGGTGGCGGCTGCGGATCGCCGGTCAAGGTTGTTTAAGTTGCAGGGAGAGTTCAGAATCACTCTCCGAGATGTAGCCAGTTAGATCGACGACTTTGGTAGTTGTAAATGAGGCAGTTGCGCTCATTCCCCTGGCTGCGACTTGCAGCTTATGGTTGGCACCGGATCGATACATCCAAACATCGACGAGAGAAAGCCGATGCGGTCCTCCGGTCAGGACCGGGAGAGGCAGTATGCGATCGCTGTACTGGGTATCGAAAAAGCCAAGGGTATTCCCGTCAACAACCACAAGCCCGTCGAAATAGGAAGCCCGTGAAGTCTGGAAGCGGACGGAGCCGTTGCGCCGGAGACGTTCCTCCCACTTTTGTTGATAACTTACTAAAGCTGGCGGCCATTCTTTCCTATCGATCCCAGCAGTCGTGGCAACATTTAAGGCGCGATAAAACCCACTGCCATAGTAAGGAGAGAAGTTTTCGCCAATGTCGGCAAAATGCCCCAGCACAGCAACTAACACCGCACGTCCTGCATCCGTTCGACTGAGCTCTCCCGCAGCCCAAGCGTCCGCGGCGGCTTCATCCCGGCTGCCGAGCGCGATATGGCCGAATTCGTGCACCCGAAAAAAGAGAGAGACGCCGGGGTGCCGGCTGTCGATACCGTCGGCGCGTTCAGGGCATAGAAAGATGACGCCGTGCGGATTGAAAAGGCTAGGCTGAAACGCCATGCCAATGCGTCCTTTAGTTTTCTTACAGTCATCCCTAACCGGCACATCTCGAAGATAGTCCGGTGGACTCCATTGAGAATATCCCAAATGACTGAGAAAGAGGCAGATAACCCAGAAGAGTGCTCCGCGGTTGATCATGGTACGATGGAGAAACCACCGGTCGCTACTGGTGAGGCGGTTCTCCTTCGAACGCCGAATTCAACTCCTCGATCGATACATTTCCACTGACGCGAAGCAGGAAATCCGAACCGTCAGGGACATTGATGTAAGTACCATCCCGATAAATAGCTTGCTTGATGGCGGGGTCGTTTAAATTTGGATTTTCGGCGCTTCTAAGTCCCTCCGCATTTAAGGGATCAAGCATGGTAGCGGTTACCCGGATCAGATGGTCACTAACATAGAAAGTCCAATGGTCGCGGGACAGAATTCGATTCCGTTCAGGATCACAAAACCCTTCGCCGATAACTTTGGTACCGGCGGGAACAATAATTTTGCCGACTGAACTGACTAAATCTTCTTGAACATTGCCAACGATCGTAATGCGTTCCTCACGATTATTAATTTCTCGGAGCGTTTTGCAATGCACGGTAACTTGCGTCTCGGCGTTTTCGGTTACCGGCGAGTAAGCCGAAAAAAATGACGGTTGCGACGGCGCTGTCCCGGACCCGGTTAGCTTGGAGTTCGCAGCCGGATGCAGTGCCGGTGGATGGTCTAACGCGGCTGCTTTTGCATTGATAAACAGAATGAAGAACAAGTAAGGCAACATAGGATCGCGTTCTAACGGCTCGAGCTATCCGGGCAATACTAAGGATTTCCGTCTCCGGGATCATACAAAGCGTCAAGCGCGTTGGCGATTTCAGTGAATCGGTCTCGCATTCCCGGCAGCAATCCTCGCCCTTCATGAACCACCAGCATACACACCCGACCCTCAAGAAAGATGCTGATTGGCAAGTCGGCCAATAAAGTGAAAGTGCTGACCTCCGCGGAACTCACTGCTGTGCCGAACTCACGAACTGCGCGAATCAGGGCCGGGGCCGATAAAGCCGCACTAGTCCGATATTTCTCCGGCAGATTCCCGCCCAGTAACGTACCGTCATCTAACATGATGAGAGCTGCTTTAACCTTAGGAAAAGCCTGTAACATTTGAGCTACCTGGGCGGCATCGAGAAAATCGTCAGTTAAGAAGAGCTCCTGCAACCGCTCGAGACCGCGCCTGCGCTGAGGTTTAGGGGGGCCCTTGAGCAATTCCAAGGGTTTGCAACCTTCATCGTCCGAAACCGGCAAGACCGGCTTCGACACCGGACCCGCCAATTTCGGTTTCGGCAAATCTGCGAATGGATTAGAACGGAGAGGTGTGGCGGGAACGCCGGGCTCAGCCGAGTCCTTCGTGGTTTTGATTTCCGGCATGGGGAATGGCGCCACTACCTGAACTGGCTGGATCGACGGAGTGTTTTCGCGGACCTCGGTTTTCTCGCGAATCAACGGAAGCACCGACCCGAACTCCTCATTTGGTGTAGGAGCCGGTTGCTTGGCCACGGAAGAAGGTTGAGCCGAGTGCGCTTCTAGTTTAAAAAAGCCTTCGTCCTCCCGGGCAACCTGGGCGATCGGGGTATCAAAATCGGGCGCGCCGTCCAAACTGGATCCAGCCTCCACGGCGCGGATTACATTTTGAAGCTGCAGCACCACTGACCGGAGCGAAAGTGGAAAGACGGTTTCCTCCTTCAGTTGATCCGGAACCAATCCGGGATAAAGATCGCGTAAAACCTTAGCGGAAACGGTGACTCTGCCTTCCATCAGACCGTCGGTTTGCTTGAGTTTCACCCGGATTTCACTGGGTTCTCGACTCGCCCAGTTCAGAGCACTCCCTACCTCGGTCGGGAAATCCGCGGGGTGCAGAGTTATTTCCTGATCCTCCACCGAAACATTATCCGAGCGACCACTAGAGGCCTTCTCTGGTGAATCTGGTCCGGTTTTCAGATTGCGGAAAAGATAATTCCCGAATTTTGGAGCCATAAATCTTGCCGGTTTACTGGTAATTCAACTAGACCCGATAATCACAACTTTCAATAATAATGTTTTATTATCTGTAGCGATCTTTCTCCACTGTGGTCAGCCGGTCTGGGTAGATCCGATCCTTCCAGGTGATCCCTTTGCCTTTGGCGCGGCGAAAGCTATTGATCGCGATTAACAAAGCGAAGCCGTAACCGATCGGGTGCAAACCGACGCTGAGCCAGGAGGTCTTAAAACGGAAGGCTGATATCGCCCGGAGAATCAGAAGAATCGAGACCAGAACCTGGAGTTGGAGGCCCGGACAAAAAGGCAAAACCAGAAATGGAAGGACGCAGACCAGGAATTGCCAAAGGATGGCCATCCAGAAGCCGATCACATCTCCGTCGAAGACCGGCCAGAGGTTCTTAGTAAATCCTTCCCACATCTGAGCAACGGAGCCATACATGCGACAATGGACCAATAGCGTCCCGTCGCACGAAGCTAAACGCCAACCGTCCGGAATACGTTTCGCGACTGCCCGAGCCAGGGAAATATCCTCGACCAGATGTTCTCTCACCGCCTGGTGTCCACCGAGGCGAAAATAGCTTTCCCGACGAAATAAAAGAAATTGTCCATTGGCCGTGGCACAAAGCGCCAAAAAGTTGGGACCGACAAGACGGGCTAGCCACGGAGCGCGTTGCGCCCAAATCAACAGCCAGTGCGGCAGATACGATCCGGCTACCACAAATAGGAGCGGGACTACCAGCTTCTCGGCCAAGGTGACGGTGATTTGAAACGGCCACAAGGTTAGCAAGTCGGTATGGAGCTGCTGGGCGGCCGCCACCGTCGAGGAAACGGCTTCCGGCTGATAAATCGTGTCCGCATCGGTGAACAGGAGATAATCGCCTCGAGCGACCTGAGCTAACTGGTGGCAAGCCCAAGATTTGCCGGTCCATCCCGGCGGCAACGAAGCGCCGAGCACCAAGCGACGGGTTGAATCAGGGTCAGCCGAGAAACCGAGCGCCCGAACAATCTGCGCAGTGGCATCCGACGATTGATCGTCCAAAACGATTATCTCGAGAGAAGGATAGTTCTGGGCAGCCAAGGACTCTAAACATGACCCGATTCGAGAGGCCTCGTTTCGGGCGGGGACGAGCACCGATACGACAGGCAACGGGCCGGGAGAGGTGGCCGGCTTTAGCCGCGGGAGAAGTAAGACGTTGAGAATAAACTGGATAAGGAGCACTCCGGCGATCACGAGTGAGAACCAAAGCCAAAGCTGAGAGAGCATCAGAAAAAAAGGCTGAGAATTTTGAGCATCGACTTGACAGATACACGCGCTTGAATGGCATAACTCGGGCGAATGTATAGGGTAATGCGACAAAAGTTCTTCTGGTTCCGGGCCTTGACGGCGCTCGCGGGGTTCACGGCGTTATTTATCAGCGGCTGCGCCGAGATCGAAAACACGGTCTATGATATCAAAGGTTTACCGCCCGGCAAAGTATCGGTGGTGGTTGATCTCACGGCACAGGAAGCCTATCTCTACGCGGGTGATCAACTGGCCCTGAAAGCGCCGATTTCGACCGGTCGAGAAGGTTATAACACGGCGGCAGGGCGTTATAAGATCATCCAGAAAGATGTAGATCATCGTTCGAGTATCTACGGCGCATACATCAAGGACGGCGTCGTCATCAAACCGGATGCCAACGTTTACAAAGATCCTAAGCCGCGCGGAGCCACCTTCGAGGGTGCGCCAATGCCCTATTTCCTTAGGATTTACGACGGGGTCGGTTTGCACGAGGGCGACCTGCCCGGGTATCCGGCGTCGCACGGATGTATCCGGATGCCGGGATCGAAAGCGAAACGATTTTTCGCCGCGGTGAAAATGGGAACGCCGGTCCGGGTCGTTCGGTAGGCGAGAGGGCGAGAGGGCGAATGGGCGACGCGGCGAAAATTATAAGGCCTACGGGGTGCATAAGACCTGCAGGCCTAGAAGGGGGTTAGCCTGGTTGGGAAACCAGCGCATCATGCCGGCCTTTCCGGAGAAACACAACGCACCAGCAAATCTGGTTAGGAAGCGCTAACGTTGGATTCGACCCACTTTTTCAGGTCGCGCTTCTCGTAATACAGATAGTCCCAGTTATCCTTAAAGTTGCCTATGGCGGACCAGCCAAGATAAAGCGTGTCACTTAGCGATTTCGTGCCGTGAGAAAGCGCTTTGCCTCTGGCGTCCAGGAGGGTGTAATTGAAGGTCATCCGCAGCGGCAAATATTGGCGCTCGTAACGGATCTGGCTTTTTTGCGGCCCTCTCCAGGGTTCATAACGGCCGCCGAGATCGATATCCGTGAATTGTAAAACCAGAGTGCATCCCGGAGCCGATTTCTCGACGATTGGCGTCAACGCCGCCGTCATTTCGTCACCGAAGATCTTAGCCGATTTAATTTCGTCGAAATCATGGATCCGGATATCGGTAAAGCTTCTGGGATCGACGAATTCGATACGGACATTCGAAGCCGTCCCGGTGTTCGCGACCTGTTTCCCGTTTGAGGACGGCCCGGCAAAGGCGCTAATCGCGACGGTTGAGGCCAGCGGCACCAGCAAATTGCGCCACAGACTCATTGTTTTCATAGTCAAGAAAATAAGCACATAAAATGCCCTTCCGCACCCTGGATTTAGCGCTAGCGAAAACTTTGAGAAAGTCGCATACCTAACCAGAACAGACGGATGAGCGGGAGCTCATCCCTACCGCTATGAAACGACTCCTTGCAAAGCAGCGCTGTTTGGAATAACGGAGCGAACCCGATGTATGCAAGCCCGCACGATTACCATCTATGACACCACCCTGCGTGACGGCACGCAGGCCGAAGGCATCTCTTTCAGTGTTCAAGATAAGATCCGGATTGCGGAGAAAATTGCGGCCTTTGGCATTCACTATATCGAGGGGGGATGGCCGGGCTCAAACCCGAAGGATATTGCGTTTTTCGAAGAGGCTAAGGGCCGGGATTGGGGTCACGCTAAAATTTGCGCCTTTGGGAGTACTTGCCGGCCTAACTTAAGTCCGGCCAAGGATCAACAGATCCTGCTGCTATTGGAGGCAAGCACGCCGGTCGTGACCATTGTCGGCAAGAGCTGGCGGTTACACGTCGAGCAAATCCTAGGTGTTTCGATCGACGAAAACCTCAGGATGATCCGGGAATCGGTTGATTACCTGAAATCCGAAGGCAGAGAAGTGATTCTCGATGCTGAGCATTTTTTTGACGGTTATAAGGAAGACCCAGACCAGGCTTTGGCCGCCATACAGGCAGCAGCCCAGGCCGGGGCTGACATGGTGGTTCTCTGCGACACCAATGGCGGATCGATGGTGCACGAAATCGCTGAGATCACCCAAGCCGTGGTAAAACAGGTTGGGATCGCGGTCGGAATTCATACGCACAACGATTGTGAACTGGGGGTGGCTAACGCCATCGCTGCGCTACGGGCCGGAGCCTCGCAAATCCAGGGGACGATCAATGGTTACGGGGAACGGACGGGGAATTGTAACCTGACCAGTGTGATTCCCGATCTCCAGCTGAAACTGGGCATTGAGGTTGTACCGGATCTAACCCGGATGCATGAGCTCTCGCTATTCGTTGACGAATTAGCGAACTGCCAACATAACATTCGAGCGCCGTTTGTGGGTTCGACCGCTTTCGCACACAAGGGTGGTCTCCACGCGAATGCGGTGGAGAAACTGGCAAGGAGTTACGAACACATCGTACCTGGGGCCGTGGGCAACCGGCAACAAATTCTGGTTTCGGAGCTCTCCGGGCAAAGCAATGTGATCGCGAAAGCCCGGGAACTTGGTTTCGAGCTCGATAAACGTTCCCCGCAGGTGGCGGCTATCTTGCAGGAAGTAAAACGCCTCGAGCATGAAGGGTATGAGTTCGAGGCCGCCGAAGCTTCGTTCGAGTTATTGGTTCGCCGGGTATTGAGCTCTCCGGCCCCTTTCTGGGAGTTGCTCGAATACCATTGTACCTACATTCGATCGGTCCGGAACCAGTACGAAACCTGCGAAGCCACCGTGAAATTGCGGGTCGGCGACCAAGATATCTATATGGTGGCGGAAGGAGACGGCCCGGTTGACGCCTTGGACGGCGCCCTGCGTAAAGCGCTGACGCCGACCTACCCGGAGATTCAGAACATCCGGCTCACCGATTATAAGGTCCGGATCATTGGCACGAGCTCCGGTACGAAGGCTAAAACCCGGGTCTTGATTGACTCAACCGATCATCATGAAACCTGGAGCACGGTCGGGGTATCCGATAATATTATAGAGGCAAGCTGGCTTGCGCTGGTCGAAAGCTACGAGTATCGCTTACGCCGCCAATAGCCCGGGCCCTCTGGTAGGCATTGACGATATCGTTGTTTTCAGCTTCTCTGGCTTGAACTGAGCCGACTATGGCGACGATCACTCTCCTTGGGACCGCCCCCGGTTACCCTGCGCCGCACCGCAGCCATTCCAGTTTTCTCTTGGAGGCGGGCGAACACAAGATCCTGGTCGACGCCGGCGAGCCGTGCAGCCGTACACTGATCGAGCTGGGCATCGAACCGGTCGAACTCGATACCATCATTATTACACATGGACACTCCGATCACACCGGCGGGCTAGCCATGCTGATTCAATGCTGTTGGATTGTCGGACGGGAACGACCGCTGCCGATCTTTCTGCCTAAAGAACTGATTCAGCCGCTGACCGTTTGGCTGAATGCGTCATATATCGGGCCAGATTTTATCCCGTTTGCGCTCCAGTTTCACGCTTGGGAGGAAAGGGACCACGCCAATATCTGCGGCGTTGACGTCAGGGTGGCTCCAACCACGCACCTCGACTCACTGGTTAAACGGTTTGGGAACGGCCGGTTTCACCCATTTAGCTTATCGTTCGACTGCGCGGCATTCGAGTTCGTGGCGTCAGGTGATCTTGGCCGCCCCGAGGATTTGCTGCCTCATTTGCGGAACGGAACCGATTTACTGCTCTGCGAGGTGGCCCATTTTCCGCCAGCTTCCCTATTTAAGCTGCTGCAGACGATCCGTATCGGAAGACTGGTTCTGACCCATGCTTCCGCGGAGGTGTTGGCGGATATTGATTCAATGATGGCGGAAGCTCGATCCATGCTGCCAAAGACCGAAATCATTTTCGCTGAGGATAAGATGAAGCTTCAGCTCAAGCCGAAGGCGGCTTAAGCTCTGGCGCGCCGAAAATATCCCAAATCCGGAACGCGACCGAGTTCCTCGCCCTACCGGGATGGAGGTGGGACGCGCCACGCCATCACCCACTAGGGGAGAATCGGACGAGCGGGAGCTCGTCCCTAGCGAAAGCCCTCGTTTCCGGCCTTTAGTTTTTTTTATTGAGCCACTCCAGCTCTCACCTATGTTGCAGACCTCTTTATGGATTCTGATCTGCAAGCGTTGGTCGACTCCGGGAAAATTGATGCGAAGACTGGCCAATCGCTTCAGCAGTTAAAACCGGGAACATATTGCCAGCACAAAAGTTGGGGCTTCGGCCGAGTAAAAGCCTGGAATTTGCTTCTAAATCAAGTCGTCGTTGATTTTGACACCAAGAAGCAGCACACGATGCAGCCGCAGTATGCGGCGGATTCGTTGCAGCCGTTACCGGACGATCATTTCTTGGTCCGCAAGATCACCGGCCTCGATACCCTGAAATCGCAGGCGGCCGATGATATCCCGGATTTCTTTGGGCTGCTGCTGGGCGGCTTCGCCGGGAAGCTTACTCAGGAACAGATCCAGAAAGCGGTGACGCCAGAGGTCGTTTCCGAAGCTGACTTCAAGAAATGGTGGGACAACGCCAAGAAGATCTTGCGCAAGGACGGCCGATTCGCCCTTCCAACCAAGAAGACTGAACCGATCAGCGTCCGCGAACAGGCATTGAGTTACACCGATGAGTTGGTCGAAGGATTTCACAAAGCCCGCCAGCTCAAAGATCAGATCAACCGGCTGGACCAGATCGTAAAGAATGCCGGCCTCTTCAAAGAAAAGACGGAAGCTCTACAAGGGGTGGTGGCGCAAGCGGAAGAAAGCGTGTCGCGCAATATTCGTCTGCATCCAGCGCAAGCAATGGAGCTATTGATTGAGCGTGACGAGCTTCTTAAAGAGGCGCCGGAGTTATCGGCAGGAGCGATCACGCTCTCCCAGCTGATGCACGAACATGAGATCAAATTGGGGCAGGTCGCCGCTCAAGTCGCAGCGGCCCGGCAACGCCGGTTGCTCTCCGAATTTCTGATCGCATTCCCTCAAGATTGGGACCGGCGTTTGTTTCAAATCTTTCAAGACGCGGGCTATCGAATTGTTGCGGAGATCGCGAAGGTGTTCGTCGACAACAACCGGGCTGACGATGTCCGGCAATATCTGGTGCGATCAATCAGGGATCATTCCGCGTCTTCGGACATCCTTTATTGGCTGGCCAGAGATCGGGCGACCAGCCCATTTTCGGACCTGATCGAACCGGACGTTTTGGCAGCGATGCTCGGAGCGCTGGAACGCGACCAATTCGCTGAGGCACGCCGGGGCTCCAAGCTGCACGATCTGTTGATCGATGACAAAGATCTAGTCTCTGACCTCATCATCAAAGCTTCGGTTAGCCAGGCGCGCGACTTGATGCGACGCATGATGATGACCCCGGTCTTCGAAGAGCTAAATAAACGCTCTCTGATGGCGCGAATGATCAAGGTCCACGGCGATCTACAGCAGATGCTGACCGGCGAGCCCGAAGAGAAAGAAGAGGCGCTGGTGGTGTCATGGCCGAGCCTGCAAAAGCGAAAGGGCGAATACGACGACCTGATCTCCAAGAAGATTCCAGAGAACACCAGAGAGATCGGGATCGCCCGATCCTACGGCGATCTCCGGGAGAACTTCGAGTATAAGGCCGCCAAAGAAATGCAAACCGTGCTGATGCGGCGGAAAGCGGAACTCGAACAGATGCTGGAACGCGCGCGCGGTACGAGTTTCGGGAATGTCGACACTAACCTGGTATCGATCGGTACTTCGGTGGTCACTCGAGACCTGGAGAGTGGGGAGTTATCGACCTACCACATCCTGGGCGCTTGGGATAGTGATCCGGCCAAAGGGATCGTTTCTTATCAGACGGTGATCGGCCAGGCGCTGCTGGGAAAAACTGCCGGTGACACCGTACAACTACCGGGTGAAGCCTCCGTCAAACAAGCGGAGATCGTTGAGATTACTGCTTGGCAGGGCACGGAGAACGAAGCCGTTGCCGTGAACGAGTAGAAATCGGAAACAACACCAACCCGGAACTCTTTCACTATATGTCACTAACCGTTATCTCAGATATTCGGGCTCGGCAGGTCCTCGATTCCCGAGGAAATCCTACTATTGAAGTTGATGTTGAATTGACCGGTGGCGCGGTCGGTCGAGCAATTGTTCCCAGCGGCGCAAGCACCGGAGAACATGAAGCCTGGGAGCTGCGTGACGGTGACAAAGAACATTACCTGGGGAAAGGCGTATCCCGGGCGGTGCAAAACGTTGAGACCGAGATAGCCGATGCGGTGGTCGGACTCGATGCTTTAGATCAATTGACCATCGATGCAACCATGATCGCGCTCGATGGCACGTCTAACAAAAAGCAACTAGGGGCCAACGCGGTTCTGGGGGTATCACTGGCAACGGCGCATGCCGCCGCCGGCCAGCTTGATCTCCCTCTCTTTCGTTATCTCGGTGGACCGAACGCCAAGGTGTTGCCGGTGCCGATGATGAACATCATCAACGGCGGAGCGCATTCGGACGCTCCGATCGATTTTCAAGAGTTCATGATCATGCCGAAAGGAGCGCCGACTTTCGCGGAAGCGTTACGTTACGGCACAGAGATTTTCCATGCACTGAAGAGCGTCTTGAAAGAGAGAGGGTTGTCGACCGCGGTGGGTGATGAAGGCGGGTTTGCCCCTAATTTAAGCGGAGTAGACGATGCCCTGGCTACCATTGCGAAAGCCGTAGAGAAGGCGGGCTACAAACTGGGCGAAGATATCGCCTTTGCGTTGGATGCGGCCTCGAGTGAGTTCTACGATGCCAATCGCGGTGTTTACGTCTTTAAGAAATCGGACAAAACCGAGAAAACCGCGGACGAGCTAATCGCACTCTATCAAGAGATCTGTAGCAAATATCCGATCATCTCGATCGAAGACGGTTGCGCCGAGAACGATTGGAAAGGCTGGAAGAAACTCACTGATGCACTCGGCAATAAAGTCCAATTGGTAGGAGACGACCTGTTTGTGACGAATGTCGAGTTTCTGCGTAGAGGGATCGATGAAGGAATCGGTAATTCGATTTTGGTGAAAGTGAACCAAATCGGTTCATTGACGGAGACGCTCGACGCCATTGAGCTAGCCAAAGAGAACCGTTACACGGCCGTCATCAGCCATCGTTCTGGGGAAACCGAAGATACGACCATTGCCGATATCGCGGTGGCAACCAACGCCGGCCAAATCAAGACCGGCTCACTGTCGCGGACAGACCGCATCGCAAAATATAACCAACTGCTGCGCATCGAGGAAGAACTAGGTGACAATGCACGGTATGGCGGTAAATTGCGCTGAGTGCGGTCGGCCTACGATAGCTTCGATGGTTCACCAGCAGACTGGCTCCGATTGTTACTCAATCGGATCCTCTACATTCTGCTGATCGCAGCGATTCTGATCCTGATGATTTGTTGGTTTCTACCGCTGTTAAAAGAGCGGCAGAAGCAGCAGTTAGCTGTTCAGACTTTGGAACAGCAACTAGCGCAAGAGAAACTGACCAATAAACGCGAAGCCAAAAAGCTTTGGTGGATTCAGAATGATCCAACTTATCTGGAGCTGCTGGCTCGAGATAAACTCGACATGAAAAAGCCGGACGAGAAGATCTTCCGCGTCGAACCGAGTCCGGGTGTTAAATAGCCGGCCATTGGTGATTAGTGATTGGTGAGACTTCGGTAAGCTTAGCCAACCCAGATCTGCCATTGGAAACATCTTACCGCGACTAGGGAAGTGAAAGCGGTCCTACTCGTACTTGCCATTTTAGCTGGGTCCGTGCTAGCGGCACTGGGGCTACCCGCATCGTTTTTAACCGGACCGCTGTTGGTAGCGGCTATCTTCGCGGTGACCAATCGGCCGGTCATCCGGGTTCCTCTTTTCATCTACCGGCTCGCGCAATCGGTAATTGGGGTAATGCTGAGCTTTACCATCACTGCGAAATCCTTGCAGACGATTGTTACGAACTGGGCGCCGATCGCGACCTTAGTAGTGACGATGTTAGTCTTAACCACCTTAATCGGCATCGGTTTGCGCCGGTTTGCCAATCTGCCGGCTGGGACCGCTTTGCTGGGAGCGTTACCTGGCGGTGCCGGCGAGATGATTGCACTGAGCGATTCAATCGGAGCCGATGCGCGCTTGGTCACGGTCATGCAATATGGGCGTCTGCTGGCCATCCTGGCGACGATCTCAGTCATTGGCCATCTCGCCGGCGCCGCCGGTGGGCACGGACAACATGCAACAGCGCTCGCGCCACTTTATCGAAGCGAGCCCGCGAACTATCTGGTCTCAATCGTCATCGCCCTGATCGGGGCGCTGGTCGGCGTCCGTTTCCGAATTCCTGCCGGAACCATTCTCATACCGGCCTCGCTCGCTGCACTTGGCGGGATCCTGGGTATTCCGGCCGCCCCTTGGCCGCCGGTGGTGCTGGGAGCCGCGTATCTCGTTCTCGGCCTACAAATCGGCGGAAATTTTGACGCTGCCGTAGTGTATCAACTCCGGCGCTTAGGCTGGTTCATCCTGTTAAGCAACGTCTTCCTGCTTGCTGTTTCCGCCTTCCTCGCCATCTGCTTAGTGCCCTTGCTCAAAATTGACTTATTGAGCGCTTACCTGGCGGCCACACCGGGAGGCCTAGATTCGGTGGCAGCAATGGCAACCGATCTGAAAGCTGACGCGGCACTGATCCTGGCGGTTCATTCCCTTCGGTTGATCAGCGTGTTGGTCGTCGGTCCGCATCTAGTGCAGTTTGTGGCTCAACGATTAGGACGGCAAAAAGGGGGCATCGAAGCGTCTGAGCGCTGATCCTGCTACCTTGGAGCGCTCGTCATGAAGTGGCTACGGGAGGCGATACCTCCCGATGTCCGGATTCGATGGCTTCGGCGTAGGCGGCCTCGAGGTTTCCGATCTGCTGTTGTTGCTCGAAGTTTTTGGCGACGGATCGACTAGCTTGAACCGCCAGTTGCCGCCACAGATCCGGCTGTGCCGCCAACTTGGCTAAAGCTTGATACAAGGCTGACTCATCTCTCTCGGGAACAAGCAGGCCGTCCACTCCCTCTTTTACGGCTTCCGGGATTCCCCCGTGCCTGGTCGCGACCACCGGTAACCCGGTGGCCATCGCTTCCAACATCGAATTCGGGATTCCTTCTTGATTCGAATCAGCGGCGAGTTCGCTGGGATGAACGAAGATATGGCTCTCGCCATAGATCCGGCGCAGATCGTCCTGGCTGAGAAAGCCGGTCAACCTGACATGATTCCCCAGTGAAAGCTCTTCGATCCGGCGAATTAAGGTATCCCGCAACGGACCTTCGCCGGCAATCACCAGGCGCGAATTCGGATAATCACTATTAAACCGGCGGAACGCATTCAAAGTGGTTAACAACCCTTTTTTCTCTACCAACCGGCAGGCCTGGATCAGTTGCCACCGGCCATCGGCGGGCATCGTGCGTTCAACCCACGGGAAATTCTGCAGAGGAATACCGGTCCGATTCAACCGGATCTTGTCCGGGCTACATCCAAGATCCTGGAGCCGGTTTGCCAGAGATTGACTCCGGACCAAGACCAAAGGCGCGAGTTGTAGCAATTGGGTTAACTTCTGGTCGTAGCCTTTCTCTTTAGGCCGGCTTTGAACGTCCATTCCGTGAAAAGAGACGACCCACGCACGATCCCATTTCGTGAGCAAAGGAAGCAAGTGAACCCCGGTATTGCCAAAATAGACGTGGATGAGTTGTGGGTCGCGCCGGATCAAGATCCTGCGGATGGCATCGTACTCACCCCGATAAATGAGGGATGGTTTCCTCGCAATATATTTGAGGTAACCTCGGTGAAACAGGTGCCGGTTCGGGGTTACCAGCGATTCGATATCGTCGAATGGGAAACGATCCGGGTTTTGCCGGTACTTGGTGATCACAAAGGTCTCGAATTCGCGCAAACCGGTTAGCTGGCGGTAGATATGCAGCATCTCGGGCTTAAGAAAGAAAGTACAAAAGCTAGCGATCAAGGGTCTTGGTGATGACACGGGGAATCAATCTCACACAAAGGCACTAAGGCACAAATCTGTAGGAGTTCAGGAGTTCAGAATGGGGCGTTTCGGTCGGCTGAAATCCCAATGGAAGGCGCGCTCTGTTTTTTCTTAGTTGGAGCGCCGTGAAGTCTCACATATCTCGCACGTGAGTTCCTGTAGGCGTACGGTATTTTAAGAAAATGGCTGCCATCCAGAACACGATCGGGATCGTGTATGACTACGACCAAACTTTGAGCCCGGCGTACATGCAGGACGATGTGGTTTTCCCGGCGTTTGGCATCAACGCGGAGAAGTTCTGGCGCCGGTGCGCGGAGTTGGTACAGGGGCAAGGGTACGATCAAGAGCTCGCCTACATGAAATGCCTGCTCGATTACCTGGCGGTCGACCGGCCGACGAATAATCAGCTGCAACAGCTCGGCGCCAAAATGAGCCTGTACCGGGGTCTACCCGAAATGTTCGACGAGTTCGCAGAAGATCTACTGACTCCGGAACACGTTGAAGCCGGCATTCGGACGGAGCACTACGTCGTTTCTTCGGGACTCAAAGTGCTGATTGAAGGGAGCCGGCTTCGTCCTTATCTGCGGGCCGTATTCGGCTGTGAATACGCTGAGGATGCTGAAGGTCGGATCAGCTTTCCCAAACGCGTGATCAGCCACACCCAAAAAACGCAGTATCTGTTTCGAATCAACAAAGGTCTTCTCGATATGTCGCAGGATGTGAATGATCACATGCCCGACGATGTGCGGCCGATACCGTTCCGGAACATGATCTATATCGGCGATGGCCCGACCGATGTCCCCTGTTTCACCATCATGAAGAAGAATGGCGGCCAAGCCATTGCCGTCTATAACCCGGATGACCAGGAACGAGCTAGCTTTCGAAAGTGTTTCGATCTGGCGACGCGTGCCGGCCGAGTCCGTCATATCGCTCCGGCCGATTACCGGCGAAACAGCCATCTGCGCTTGTTGCTGGAAGAAATGGTCCGCGATATCGTCGACCGCATCCTAACGGAGCGAAAGGTCAGTGCCGAAGCCGGTGTCGTGCATGCGCCGAAGCACCTGGCCTGAACGCAGCGAGAAATTGCCGCAACAGACCTGCCTCACCATCAGCTCTGCTCACCACGGCCTCGCAAGCGAGGCAGCGCTCCACTATGGCCGCTTCCGTTTCAAGATCTTGACGACTTCGTCTCGGGGCAGACAGTTGATCACATCTTCTCGGGATAACCATCCCTTGCGAGCGGCTTGAACGCCGAACCAGAGATCCTGGAAACCGCCGGTCGAATGGGCGTCGGGATTGATCGAGCAGAGAACGCCCAGTTCTTTCGCGTGCCGCCAGAGGCGCCAATCCATATCGAGGCGGCGCGGGTTCGCATTCAGCTCGATAACGGTCTTGGTCGCAGCCGCGGCTTTGACGATTTCGCCGAGGTCGACTTTATAAGGCTCGCGGGATAGCAATAACCTGCCCGTCGGATGGCCAAGCATCGTCACGTACGGATTCTCCATCGCGCGAATCATGCGATCGGTCATCGCTTTTTCGGGTATCGACAACGCGTTGTGGACGCTGGCTACGACAAAATCCAGCTGGGATAAGATCTCGTCCGAAAAGTCCAGGGCGCCGTCTCGCAGAATATCGCACTCGACGCCGGCAAAGATCCAAAAGTCGTCGTGAAACCCGGCGTTAAGCTCTTGAATCGCTTTTACTTGTTGGAGCAGTTTTTCCTCGGTCAGTCCGTGCGCCTGAAATGAACTTTTACTATGGTCGGACATTCCCAGATATTGCAGCCCGAGATCGCGCGCAGCGGCCACCATCTCCGGCAACGTATTCCGCCCATCGGTCGCGCTGGTGTGAGCGTGGAACGTTCCACGTAGATTGCTCAACTCAATCACCTTCGGTAGCTGACCGCTTTCTGCGGCTTCAATTTCTCCCGTAGCTTCTCTTAGCTCAGGAAGAACGAAATCCAAGCCCAGTGCGGCATAGAGATCTTCCTCCGTGCTGATCGCGGGGATCGGCTTGGGAGGCTGCTTAGCAGTCGGTTCCGGCCCCAACCGATACTCGTTTAGGGTCCAGCCATTTCGCAAGGCTCTTCCCCTGAGCGCAACGTTGTGCTCTTTGCTGCCGGTAAAATAGGCTAAGGCAAAAGGAAACTCATGGTTGGCAACAACTCGAAGATCGGACTGCATTCCATTTTTCAAAAGCACACTGGTTTTGGTCTCGCCCTTTGCCAGTACTCGATCAATTAAGGGAAAGGTCACGAAATGCTCAGTAATGCTTTGAGGATTTTTGGTTGCCACCAAGACATCCAGGTCGCCAATGGTTTCCTTGGCTCGTCTCAAGCTGCCAGCCGAGCTGAGCTGAGAGACATCCGGATGGCCTCTGAAATGCTCGACCATCTGCTCCATGATGACCGTCGCGTCCGACAGCAAATAGCGCCCGAAATGTTTCTCGCGGCGCTCGATCGCTTTGAGAAAATTCTCGGCCGTTTTCTCTCCGAAGCCCGTCAATTCCGCGACCCTGCCATCACGACAAGCGGCCTCCAAATCGGCGATGCTTTTTACCTTTAGCGTCTCCCATAAGACTTTGATCTTTTTCGCGCCTAGGCCTTGAAGCTCGAATAGTTCAGACAAAGTATCCGGGAAACTGCCACGAAGTTCCTCATAATAAGCCAAACGACCGGTGGTAACGTATTCCTCGATCTTCTTGGCGAGAGCGGACCCGATTCCTTCCAACTCTTCCAACTGTTTCTCCGCCACCAAGTTTGGAAAATTGCCGGAGAAGGTTTCCAAGGCCCGGGCCGCATTGGTATAAGCGCGAATCTTGAAGGGGTTCTCGCCCTTCAATTCAAGTAAGCGCGAGATCGACTCAAGCAGAGCGATGGTTTGTTCTTTAGTAACCATTTCGTTTACGGCGTTCTCGGCGATGCCCGGCGTTCTCGGCGTTTCACTACCGGGGAATTCCGTTCACCTTCGCTCCCGGGTCAATATGATGTTTTTGGAACCAACCCTGATTTACCTCCAACGCGTAACAAATATCACTGGTAGCGCTACGAGTGGTACGTTCGTCAAACGGCTTCATATCGTGTTCCTCACGAAGAACTGAATTGCCGTCGATGAACCCGATCGAAAGTGGAATCTTGGTGTTCTTCATCCAAAAACTGGCCTGCTCGGCTGAGCCCAAGATGAAAAGCATACCGCGATCGTCTGCGAGTGAACTACGGTACATCAAACCGTTTTCAAGTGACTGAGGCGTATCCGCGACCTCGACTTGCAAAGGGGCCTCCCCAATCTTCAGGTTAGCGGTTCTTAACCCAAACGCACTGTTTTGGGTGTCGGGCGAACATGCGGATAAAACGAAGACGACAAATCCAACAACCGGGCTAGCGAGACGATGCATTATTCAATTCCGTTTTGATCTGTAAAGCTTCGGTAACGACCTCCTCTACGGTCGGTCCGAGCACACAATAATGCCCCATTTTCCGGCCTGGGCGACCTTCAGTCTTTCCATAAAGATGCAGTTTAGCGTTCGGACGTCGCAGGATCGAAGAACAATCGGGCATGCGCCCTTCAATCCAAAGATCTCCCAGCAGATTGACCATACAAACCGGGGTAAGCAGGTCGGGAAGGCCGAGCGGCAATCCACAGACCGCGCGGAGCTGTTGTTCAAACTGGCTGGTGATACAGGCGTCAAAAGTGTAATGCCCCGAGTTATGAGGGCGCGGCGCCAACTCATTCACTAGAAGGCGACCGGCCGTAGTCAAAAAGAACTCGACCGCGATCAGTCCAACGACCTCCAAATCAGCCGCGAGCGACTTCGCGATGTCGGTTGCTTCCCGTTGCAACCCTTCGGGGAACCGGCCGGGCGCAATCGAGTAATCAAGAATATGGCGATGATGAACATTCTCGACGGGCGGAAACGTTGATACCTGACCATCGACTCCGCGGGCGCAGATCACCGAAAGTTCGCAATCAAATTCAACCCATTTCTCCAAAATCCCCTTGGTCCCGCCGAGCCAAGCGCGGTCAACCTGCTGGATATTCTCGATTTTTTGTTGGCCTTTGCCGTCGTAGCCGAAGTCGGCCGTTTTCAGCACTACCGGCCCTCCCAAAGCCGCTAACCCATCCCGGATGTCAGCTTCGCTGGTCACGATCCGAAACGGGACATGAGGATAACCATGCGAAGAGAGAAATTGCTTTTCGCGCTCGCGATTTTGACAAATGTGGAGGACTTCAGACCGCGGATAGACCGGCTTCTCCTGGGCTAACTCATCGATTACTGACGACGGGATGTTTTCGAATTCGAAGGTGACGACATCAACGGAACGGACAAACTCTTTGAGCGCGCCTTTATCGGTATAAGACCCGGTAAACTCTCGATCCGAGACCTGACCAGCTGGGCTATCCGGCGTGGATTCATAAGTATGGACGCGATAGCCCATTCTCCGAGCAGCGATGCCAAACATTCGACCAAGCTGGCCACCACCAAGAACACCAATGGTTGATCCGGGACAAATCCAATGCCGCATACGATGACTAATCACGTTGAAGCGCGTACTCTAGCATCTTCTGTCGGCCGCCGGAAGACGCTTGGTGGGATTCGATGGCGATGTGATTAAGCGGAACTGATGCGGCGCGGGCCGGTTTTCGGAAGATTTTCCCTGCGATTCAGAGTACGTATCCGGGAAATGATGTTAGCAGAGTGGGAGATCAAAGCGCGGAGCCACATCTGCGCGCGCACCCAGGTACCTTTCAACGACGGCGATACGATCTGGACCTTACTTTTTCGGGATAGGCATGGATTTCATCGGGAAGATGTTTCCGATGTGGCCTGGGATCAGTTGAAGGAGACCGTTCAACCGTTCTCGTTTTGGCGGTCGAAATATGAGGCCCCACCCGCTGCACCCGCGGAGCCGATGCAAAAAGAGTCGGTTGAAGCATTGTTGCGCCGATTACTCGATGAAGACCGCGCGGAGTATCTCAATACCCGTTATGTATTGGCGGCAATGTTGGAGCGGAAAAAGATTTTGAAGCCGGTGGATGTTCGAGAGACCGGCGCTGAAAAAATTCTCGTCTATGAGCATGCCAAGAGCGGGGAAGCCTTTTTGATCCTTGATCCTGGGCTTCGCCTGGATCAACTCGACGCTGTCCAAGATGAGGTCGCAGCCTTGCTAGCAAACGGACTAGCGTCGCAACAGCCAGAGCAATGACGGTAGGGAAGAGCTCTCGCTATTCCGCGGTTACTGGGGAACTGCCGCAACTCCCAACGCAATCGTTCTCGTCCTCGTCCTCGATATTAACGCTGCGACCGCCCAACGAGCTCGAATTGTCCTACCCGAATCGACTAAACCCCTGGTCAAACGGTCGTGCCTCACTCGCCGGAGACATAGAGCGCGAATATCGAGGACGAGGACGATTGGCGTTGGGCGATAATTGCGCTCGTTGCCAACGCTCGCGTAGATAGACTGACAGACGAGCGGGAGCTCATCCCTATCGAAATCGGGCAACCCTTGCTAAATTACGCGTCTAGATAATGGTTAGGAACAATTAATTCTCATTTATGCCGAGCAATAATCCGGTTTTGAAAAGAGCGCCTTTCAGTTCGGTGCAGCCAGGTGAACTGGCTGAGCCCATGACGCTGAACGGCGTTATCATCCGCACCCTTTTTCTATTGGTTCTAGTGGTCGCCTCCGCTGCCATCTCGTGGACTTTCCTGCTCGATCATCCCGAAGCTCTTTCCGGCACGATTCTGGTCGGCGCCTTGGGCGGGCTTGGTTTGGCGATTTACACCACTTTTAAGCCGCGGACAGCCGCAATTTCAGGGTCCATCTACTGTCTGTTTGAGGGGGCAGTTGTCGGGGGTATCACCCTGTATGCGGAGTCTCGCTATCCTGGAGTGGCCTTTCAAGCGGTGTGCCTCACCTTCGCGGTCTTATTCGCCCTGCTAGGGCTTTATTCATTCCGCATTATCCGGGTAACCCAGACCTTTCGGAGCATCATCGTTTCGGCCACACTCGGGATCGCGGTGGTGTACGGACTGAATTTGTTGCTAAGCATTTTCCATATACCGATGGGGTTTATCTCCGGTTCCGGAACATTCGGGATTCTATTCAGCCTTTTCGTGGTGGTAATCGCCGCATTAAATTTGATCCTCGACTTCCAGTTCATCGAGGCAGGTATCGAAAACCGAGCGCCAAAATGGGCGGAGTGGTACGCAGGGTTCTCCCTGATGGTGACCTTGATTTGGTTGTACCTGGAGATCCTGAGGTTGTTGATGAAGCTGGCCCGGAGAAGGTAAGCGAGCTGGTGCCGTCTCATTAAGGCAGACAAGGGAGCCACCGTCGCTGGTAGGGCGAGGCTCCCGAAAAACCCGACCCTTTTCGCCGAGGGTATCGGTTGCCCGTCCGGCGAAGCGACGCCTTACAAGGCACGTTTCCGAGTTAGGGTTGCGAGGTTTCGTCGCGAACCTTGCGTGGCGCATCGCACCGCAACGCAATCGATAACAGACGTCAGGGGTCAACGGCTCGGCAGCGTTGCAGCGCGGGAAACGCAATATCAAAACGGCGGTAGCAACCTTGAGAGAAATTCCAGGTTCTGCCGGAGCCTCGCCCTACCAAATCACGCCTTAGCTTTGGCGGCGAGGTGTAAGGCGCTTTTTCGGCTGCATGAACCCTTCTCTAACAGATCGAGGCATGCGGCTTCGACCCTTACGGTGAGCTTCATCGGTTTAAAGCCGAGACTGTTCGCCAAAAACCGTTCACGGAGCGTGATACATTCGTCCCGGACCTGAACAACTTCGTGACAGTCCGCACAAACAATGTGGAACGAGGCAGGAGATTGTTCGCGGTTCACCTCGTAGTATCGGTGTTCGCGGTTCAGCTCGACATCTCGGATCAACCGGCTATCCAGCAACATCGGCAATGTGCGATAAACCGTAGCTAAAGAAATCAGCCGGTCGTTCTGCCGGGCTCTAGCTAGAAGGTCTTCAGCGTGGAATGGGCCCGGAAAAGAGATGGCAGCTCGGACGATCACCTCTCTCGGCTTGGTTACGCGGAATCCGCTCTCCCGCAGATAGGTTAACGCCTCTTGAAACAGGTCATCGGGCTGCTTCTTCAAACGGTCGACGCGCTCCGGCCGTTTGCCGCTATTGGCAGGGAAAGTCCATGGCGCAATCTTGTGCATCGCGCATTCTGTTCGTTCGAATTTCATGGTGGCCGCCAACGGCAATTACTTTCGGCCCTCTATGCACCCGAAATTGTCATAACGCAAACAACCGGAGACAATCAGAGCCGTCTAACACTAGCTCATTTTCACGTGCCTGCGCAAAAAAGTTGGTACGTCCAGATCTTGCCCATCGACGATGGTCGGTTCGCTTTTCTCGAATCTCCCTCGAGAGATGGCATCAAATTGAAGCACCTCCTGCTTGGCCTCTATTGTCTTCGGGCTAGCCTTAGGCGGGGTTTTGGTTCCAGCGTCGAGCTCTCGCTTCGAGCTGCGGCGTTCCCGTTCCTCGGGCACCGAGTCCAGTTGCAGCTTCGCATCATCGGCTGGTCGTTCGACATCAAGTTGCGCGCTAGTCACCGGCTCCGGAATCGTCAGTACCGGCGGTAATTCGAGTCGCTCCGGTTCCGGGAGCGCGGTGGAATAAGCGTTCGCTTTCACCGGCCGTTCCGAACTGTCCCCCAAAGAACTCAGTATACTGACTGAAAGTCGCGGGCCCATCCCGGAATTAACGGCGACGCCCATCATCACCTGGGTTTGATGGTTAACGTGACGGTTAAGCTCCTCCATCACAATCCCAACTTCGCCCAAGGTAACGTTCGCGCCGCCGCGAATCTGGACGATAACGCTCGTAGCGTTTGCCAACATTGCGCCACGGTTCATCAATGGATTCCGCAGCGCCTTCACGAGCGCATCGTGAGCGCGATTTTCTCCATCCGCTTCTCCGAAACCAAACAGAGCGCGAGCATCGCCGTCGCGCAGCACTGCACAAATGTCGTCAAAGCCCAACCGAATCAGGCCAGGCTGCAGAAGCAAACTCGCAATCGCCCTGATGCTGTGACTGATGGTGACGTCGGCAGCGGCAAACGCCTCATGGATACCCATCCGCGGCAGAGTGATTTCCGCCATCCGATCATTCTCGAAACAGATCACAGCATCGGCGTTTTGCCGGACAAGCTCCAAACTAGCGGCCGCTTGGGCACAACGCCGTCGTCCCTCAAAGGTGAACGGCATGGTTACTAGAACCAATACCAGGGCGCCAGCCTCCTTAGCGAGTTTAGCAATGAAAGGGGCAGCGCCGGAGCCAGTTCCGCCGCCCAAGCCGGCACAGATGAAAATAATGTCGCAGCCGGCTATGGCCGTCTGAATTTCATCACTGCTTTCTTCCGCCGCTGCCAAGCCCAATTCCGGGTCACCACCCGAGCCGAGGCCACGGGTCAGACTTCGTCCAAGTTGAATTTTCTGGCTGGCAACAGCTCCAGTTAAGGATTGAACATCGGTATTCGCAGTGGTGAGCTCCACATGATCAATCCCGTCCAGCATGGCGCGATCCAGGATATTCGATCCTGCGCCCCCCACACCGATCACTCTGATCCTTAGAGTTTCGGTGGCGTTCGTTTCTCGACCGTATTGGCGATTCAGTTGGACCATAGATGTGTTTCTAAGTTCTAAAGATGCCGCTCAGCCGCTTCATCGTACGGCTGAGAATCCCTCCCGCCATGGGGCGATCCAGGTGCACCAGGTGCGCATATCTCACTAAGCCGATGGCGGTAGAAAACTGAGGATGCTCAAAAGCGGAAGTAACTCCGGCTAGAGGCAGCGGCGCAGTAACCTGCGCCGGCATCGCAAATACTTCGCTCGCTAAATGCTCAATCCCGCGGAGTTGACTGCTTCCACCGGTGATAAAGACGCCTGCTCCCAAATAGTTGAGATGCTGATCCCCTTCTACCTGGCGGCTCACGATATCAAAAATCTCGCGAATGCGACAATGGATGATTTGATTCAGAGTTTCACGCTCGATTTCCCGGCCGGCAAAGCCGGTCTCGTCCCGGAGCACAATGGTTTCTCCGGGGAAAGCGTTACCTAAAGTTACATCGCCCTCCTCCATCTTAAGCTTCTCGGCTCGGGCACTGGGAATCTTGAGTCCGATGGAAAGATCGTTAGTGATATGATCGCCGCCGACTGCGATCACCCCGCTCTGTTTCACCGCACCTTCGACGTACACGACGAAATCGGTGGTGCCGCCACCAATATCGATAACTAACGCGCCGAGCTGCTTATGGTTCTTATCGAGCACGGCTTGAGCGGTCGCGAACGAGTTGATAACAACATCGGCCGTATCTAATTCCAACTCCTTAACGCATCGGATCGCATTCTGGATCCGAGTACGAATCCCGAAAACGATATGGAAATCGGCTTCCAGCTTCTTGCCGAACAAGCCAAGCGGGTTCAGTACTCCGTCCTGTCCATCGACATAGTAATGCTGGATGATGGTGTGAAGAACACAGTCTTCCATCGGCAAGCTAACTTCGCGGGCATTGGTACGGACATCTTCCAAGTCTTGCTCATCGATCTCCTCGCGTCCCTCCTCAAGGAGGACGACCCCGCGATTGTTGAAGCTGCGGATATGTCCGCCGGTGATACCAAGATAGACTTCGCTGATCTCGACATCGCTCCGCTCCTCAGCGTCGACGATGGCATCATGCACACAACGTTTTGCCGTTTCGAAATCGACAATCTCTCCTTTGCGAATACCGCGAGACGGGGCGTTACCAACGCCTAAGATCTTCAACGTGTTATCATGCCGTGCCTCCGCCACGACAACACAGACTTTGGTAGTGCCGATTTCTATACCTGCAAAAATATTGTCTCTAGCCATTGAAGGGCTTCACTTCAGTAGTTTTTGATTTCTTGTGTACGTTTTTGGATGAGTTGGCCGGCTTTTCCGCCTTGTGGCCTGATCGAAGTACGGGTAACGCCCGGCGAACAGTTGGTTGCGCAACCGGCGAGCTGGCCGGTTGCACCACCGGCTCCGGGCTGGCTGCCGGCGTAGCGGGTTCATCGAACACCACCGGTATATTCCTCTCCGCCATCAGGTTAGCTGACTGCAGATCCTTGCTGGTTCGCTCGCAATAAGCGAGCAACATCGCCAGTCGTCGCAGCTGCCCGACCAAATCGTCCGGCCCAAACGTGACCACCGATCTTTGTTTGTCGGTAACCATCAGAGAATACTCCTTCGATACGTCGATAGTAGCGATTTCGAATCGGGACTGCAAAACCTCAGGGCACTCTCGAATCAGCTCGAGAGCGGCTTTCACGGAATCCTTCTCGACCGGTTGGCCGACGGTTACGCTGGAAAGCTCCACTCCGATAATAATTGGTAAAGTCATGTATTCCGGGGCCGACGCCTTCGGCTTCAAGACAATCCCGCGCCGGTCAACCAGGTAAGCGCCTTCATAGTTGAAGCCCGTCTTGTTAGCATCAGCCGATGCAATCCAGGCAATCGGCCTGCGTTCCTGGATCAGAATAACAAGTTTATCCGGGAGCAGCCTCTGCACATTCACTTCTTCGACTTGAGGCAGTTCTCTCAACCGGTCTTCCACGGCAGAAAGATTAATAGAGAAAATATTCGAACCATCGTCGATCTGCGCAGCTCGCAACACGAGGTCGCGCGCGAGATCGCCATCCGTCGTTACTTCAACGGAGTGAATCGCATAGTCCGGGTTCGCGAAAAAGACAGTGTTCAACAACCGTTGAGCACCGAACAGACCCGCGCCAACTAATGAAAGCAGAATAAGAAGAAGAGAGACGACGAAGAACCCCTTCTGAAGCCGCCGGGCAGACGCTCTCCGCGCGCGTACCTTAACGTCCAGGAGATGTTGTTGGCGGCGCTGTCTCGATGTAGAAAGTCTTCTATTTTGCTTAGTCGATCTTCTCTTCGTCACTGCTTGCTCACCATTCTCCTTTCCAGGGTATCGTCGCGGCGCGGTGGAGGGGCGTCGCTTGCGTCGCCCAGAAGCAACCGGGCATCCTGATCCCAGCGGTTCGAGCGATCTTCAGCAAGAGTGTTTGCTGTTCATAACAGTTTTCTAGGAAAGTTCCAAGCCCGGTGAAGCAACTTTCTGAATTTTTAATAGGCGTCATCATCGACCCCCACGATTTGAACCTCTAACTCCAGCTCAATCCCGCGCTGCTGTTTTGCGATCTCTTGGATTTCCGCGATCAAGCTCAAGACATCGTGTGCTTTCGCCTCGCCATCATCGTTAACAATAAAATTACCATGTATCTCGGACACACGAGCAGCGCCGACCTGCCGGTTTTTCAGTCCGAGCTCATCTACTAACTTACCGGCCGGGCATGCAGCCGGATTCTTGAAAATGCAACCCGCACTAGAGGCGACAGGTTGTGACTGTTTCCGTTTAGCACTGGCCGCTTCTATCTTCGCATCGATCTCGGTCGTCGAAGATTCCTGACCTCGGAACCGCGCGGAAACGGCAAAATGTTCACGTAGCGTCGGAACACTCCGATAATGTACCTCCATGGTAGCCGGAGTTAGGACTTCAAACTCGCCGCGCAGACTGACAACTTGCACGCTTAACACCTGCGCAAACGTCTCTTTCCCAATGGCGCCCGCATTCATTCGCAAGCTGCCGCCGACACTGCCCGGAATACCTTCCATCCATTCAAATCCGCCGAGTCCCGCGTTTCTGGCGGCGCCGACCAACTGCTTTAATCTCACACCCGCCCCGGCTTCGATTTCAGTGCCGGCAACTTTGACAGTGCCGAAATCCCCTCTAACCAAATGGATAACGCATCCGGGAATGCCCCCATCACGAACTAAAAGATTTGAGCCCCGCCCAACTACCATCACCGGGTAGCGGTTAGCGGAACAGAAAGCTAAAACGTTAGCTAAACCGCCCCGAGTTTCCGGTTCGAGCCAAAACTGGGCTGGGCCGCCGACACGCAGGGTCGTGTGCCGCGACATGGGCTCATAAAGTCGGACTTCGCCGACCCCTATGGCATCACGCAGAGCCTGGCCGGTCTGGAGATCATGCACCAGCTTGCTGGCCTCCTCGTGGATGTCGCCGGCTCCAAGGCTCAGGATCAGGTCGCCCTTTTTCGCGACCCTGGCGAGCTCCCGGTGGAGATCTTTGCGGGCGGGCACATAGAAAACGGAAGGATGCCCATGCTCGCGCAGGGCCTCGGTCACCGTCGCTCCGGAGACACCAGGTATTGGCTGCTCACTGGCCGGATAAACATCGGTGACATAGACGGCGTCGGCGGCATCAAAAGCCGTGCCGAATTGATTCCGAAGCGCCTGGGTCCGGGAGTAACGATGCGGTTGAAACATCACCACGACCCGATCCCGGCCCACGCCGCGAGCCATCGCTAAAGTCGCTTTTATCTCCGTGGGATGGTGGCCATAATCGTCGAAGATTTGAAAGTGTTCGTTCTCGAGTTTCGATTCGAAACGACGGCGAGCGCCTCGAAAAGTCGCTAACCCGTCGGCGATCTGCGCCATAGCTACGCCTAACTCACTCGCTAAAGCAATTACCGCTAAAGCATTGCTAACATTGTGCCGCCCAGGAACTCCTAGATCAACGGAGCCAAGCAACTGGCCAGACCGCCAGGCCTCAAAGCGCGAACCGCCGGCCGTCAGTTGAATTTTTCGCGACTGGTAGGTCGACGCTTCTGATTCGCCATAGCCAATCGCTCGTGGCCGGTCACGGCAAAGCGTGGATGCGTGTGGATCGTCCGCACAATAGATGATGAGACCGCTGGTTTGATCCATCAACTGGGTAAACACTCGATCAATCGCCGCCAGGTCCCTGTAATAATCCAAGTGTTCTTCTTCAACGTTCAGGATTACCGCATGCCGGGGCCGGTAGAGACGAAGCGTCCCGTCACTTTCGTCACCCTCGGCGACGAAGAATTTCCCTTCTGGATCCCAATGGGCGTTCGTTCCCAAGATTGGTATCTCCGCCCCAACATAGTGAGATGGATGAAGTCCACCGATTCTAAGAACGTGAGCCGCCATGGCTGACGTAGTGGTTTTCCCATGCATTCCCGCGATCACAATTCCGTCGCGAGCTTGCATGATGGCGGCCAACGCTTCCGCTCTTCGGGCTCTGGGAATATTCAAGCGCACGGCTTCGTCATAAGCGGGGTTTCCTTCCTTGATAGCGGAGGAAAAAATGACGAGATCCGCACCGTGAACCGTTTCCGGCGTTTGCGGAAGATGGAACGTCAGGCCCAAGCCCTCCAGGCGCCGGGTTTCGACGGAACTAACCCGGTCGCTTCCACTGACGGTGTGGCCCAGCGCAAGAAGTAGCCCGGCGATGCCGCTCATCCCACTACCGGCTACACCGATCAAATTGATCTTCCTCGGCGGATCCAACAGGATCGCCAAGGCAGCATTCATTTCATTGGGCTCCATGGCTATCTAGTTACCTGCAACCTCCTCGGGGGATCTTTCCGTCCTCGTCGTCGTCGTCGTCGTCGAAATCGTGTTTTGACCCGGCGCTCTGGAACTATCGAGGAAGCGAACCCGCAAGAATCCAGCTTCGGTACCACTCAGTCTTTCGGATGAGCGGGAGCTCATCCCTACCGAAAACGCCCCTAACCCTCGAGGACGACGACGAAGGACGAGGACGATTGATACGCGACCTTGAGGGGCTAAATCATTGGGATCCATGGCTCGCAGTCTCGATCAGTTTGCAGATCTCGGTCGCCGCGTCCTTGGTGGCCAAGCGGCGCATGTTTTCAGAGAGTTGGCGACGACGCTGCGGGTTTGCGAGTAGCTCTTCGATCAGGTTCCCCACAGTTTCGCCATTGGCCGACCCGGAATCGATTACCTCAGCCGCCGAAGCTTGTTGAAAGATTTTTGCATTGAGGCTCTGATGGTCATCGGCGGCGAAGGGGTACGGAATCAAGATGGTTACACAGCCGAAGTAAGCCATTTCGCTTAAGCTGGCGGCGCCGGATCGAGCCACGACCACATCGGCAGCGGAGTAGACTTCCTCCATTCGATGATGAAACGCTGCGATGAAGGCAGGGACACCCTCCTTCTTGTAGCGATCGTAGATATACTGGTGATCTTCTCTTCCGGTGAGGTGAACGAATTGGACCGGTTTCATCGCGAAATGAGGAAGCGCTGCGGCGATGGTCTCATTGATGCCATGCGCACCTTGGCTTCCACCAATGACCGCCACGGTTTGCAGATCCGGATTCAGCTTGAGCAACCGGCGAGCTTCAGCCTGTTTGATCTCGGTTTTAACGCTCTTTCGAATCGGCGTCCCGGTAACCACGACCGATTTCTCCGGAAAATAAGGAGCACATTCAGCGAAACCCAGCGCTACCTGATCAGAGAATCGGGCGTTAATTCGATTCGCTCTTCCCGGAATCGCGTTCGACTCGTGAATCATCGTCGGAATCTTCGACCAGCGCGCTGCCAGGATTGGGGCAGTGGAAGTAAAGCCGCCCATACCGAGAACTGCGTTTGGTCGGAATGACTTGAAAACCCGGCGGCAAGCAAACAAGCCGTTCAGAAATTTAGAGCAGAACGCAATGATCTCGGGCGAAAACAATCGAGGCAATCCAACCGCAGGTATTTTTTCGATTTTGAAGTCGGTCCGGTCTCGGACAGCCAAAGCGTCGATTTGCTTTTCCGAGATGAAAACGAGTACATCGTGGCCGCGGTCCAGAAGGACCTCGGCAACAGCCAACCCTGGGAAAAGGTGTCCACCCGTTCCTCCACATGCGATCGCAACGTTCATGAGAGCTTAAAATTTTGAGAGGTGTCGTACCCTGACCAACATTTCCGTTCGGGCCGCGGGCGTCTCTTCCTTACCATGGCGGTAGATATTTATCAGCACCCCAACGCAGATTAGGCAGAAAAAGAGATTCGAACCGCCATAGCTGATAAAAGGTAATGGTGACCCTTTGTTCGGGAGCATGGAGGTCGTCACCCCAACGTTGATGAGCGCCTGCAAGCCAAGCAGGGAAGTACAACCAAAACCGAAGAGCATACCGAAACGGTCTCTAGCGTTCAGGCTGATGAGCGCGCCGCTCGTCAAAACCAAGAGATAACAGAAAACGATCACCAAGGTAACGCGCAGACCCAACTCCTCGCCGATCACTGGGAAAATGAAATCCGCATAAGCATACTCAAGGTAAAACATCTTCTGGCGGCCGTTCCCCAGGCCCAACCCGTCGATGCCTCCGGACCCGAGTGCGATCAGTCCCATAAACTGTTGCTGGGCTTCCGTGGTCTGGTACTGGTCGGGATGGATAAAGGCCATCAGCCGGTTGTGCCTTCCGGGAATCGACCAGGCGATCGCCATGACCCCGACCAACCCGGCAACCAGCGTGGGAATTAGCAAGCGAAGATTAACCCCCGCGACAAACATCATTAGCAGCGCGGTCGTACCGATCAGTGTAGTCGAACCCAGATCGGTTTCGCTCACAATCAAAACCAGGATGCCACCCATGACCGCAAACGGAATAAGCAGCCCCTTCACGATTCGATTTTGATCGGCCTCATTTTTCGCGAACCACCACGCGATGAAAACGACTACGGCGAACTTAGCGAGCTCAGATGGCTGTACGGTTACCGAAGCAAAATGGATCCAGCGAAAAGAGCCATTCAGGCGGAGCCCAATCGGTCGAATGAAGCAAAGTGCTAGAAGCACATAAGACGCGCCGATTAAGATCATCCAACTACGCTGCCACCAACGGTAATCGATGAGGGCGCACACCACGGCGACGACAAAGCCGAACCCAAGCCAGTACCCTTGCTTCCGGAGAAAACTGAATTGATCTCCGTGACCGTCGGACGCAAAGGCTCCGGCACTAAATAGCATAACGAGCCCGATCGAAATCAGGATTGCCACCGAGAATAGAAGGATAAATGCGCTCTTTTTGTGCATGGGTAAGCCCGCATAGCCAGTGCCTTCCTGGTTCGACGGTCGGCGGCTCCGGCGCCGACCGTCGGACCAGGAAAGGCACTGGCTAGTTAGTCGACTTTAGTCGGGATCAGAAGGCGTTGACCTACCTGCAGTTTCTTCGGGTCATCAATATTGTTAATCCGTAACAGCTCAGTCGCAGTGATCTTGAATTTCTTCGCGATGATTGCCGGATTATCGCCGCGTTGAATGGTGTAGAACTTTCCGTTTTCGCTACCGGCGCCCGAGGTTGCCGCCGTTCTCGTCCCGGACTGACGGCCATCGAGCAATTTCTCCAGCTCACCTCCCGCCTTTGCATTCGTGTGCTCGGGGATAACGAGTTCTCGCCCGATCGCTGCGATGGTTCCTGGGGCCAGGTTATTCGCCGCTTCTAAGTCACGCGCCGTTAGTCCAAACTGCGCAGCGATTCCCGGCAACGTGTCGCCGGCCTTGACCTGATAAATCAACGTTTGGTTAGGAGAATGGGCGTGGGCATTGACCACATTCGCTACCGGCGTCGAGGACGGACTCGCGACCTCCGACTGGTTCTTGGCGGTGTTGGTGGAGGATTGGCGATCCTTCAGGGTGCTGAAAGCGAAGATCCCACCGACGGCCACTACATGCAGTAGAAGCACTACCACGAAGGCTCGAGAAAGCTTCACATTCGGCTCCTCGACAAAATATTCTTCTTCGTCGTAGCGCGCTGATTTTCTAGCTGCCGCCGCCCGTAATTTTTTGCGCGGCATTCGTTGTACTGCACGTTTAATTGTTCTCATTTAGCAAGCTCCTGAACCTGTTGGCGAAACTGGTTGCCGCGATCCGCATAGTTCTTGAACATGTCGAAAGAGGAGGTTCCCGGTGAAAAGAGCACCGTGTCGCCGGGCCCGGCGTTACGGCGAGCGATAGCAATGGCGTCCGCCAGATCCGTGGCGCGAGTGCAGCCTACGACCGGCGACCAAGAGCGGTCGATTCGCTCGGCCATCTCTCCGATCAGAACCGCGTGCTTTACTTTGTTCTCAACAAGCTCGGTAATTGAATCGAAAGGGAACCCTTTATCCTTCCCTCCGGCGATTAGGATCACGCGCCGGGATTGAGACTCGAGCGCTTTGGCTAACGCGTCGAGGTTGGTCGCCTTCGAATCATTAACAAAAACAACTCCGTCAATCTCACCCACTCGCTCGCAACGATGCGGCAACAGTCGATATTCGTTGAGCCCAATCGCCGCTGCTTTCGCCGGGATGTTGAGGGCGTAAGCAACGCCCAGAGCCGCCATCAGATTCTCGGCGTTATGGACGCCGCTAAGATTGGTCGCCTCGATATCAAGAACCGGCTCACTCCGAAACATGATTGACCGGCCCGAGAACGAGAAGTCCGCCTCCACCGGATACGCGCTAAAAGAAATCGTTCTGGCCTTCAGCCTGCCGAGTTGGTCACGGGCGTTCACGATGGCAAAATCGGTGGCTTGTTGCCGCTCAAAGATCCGGAGCTTAGCTTCGCGGTACTCTTCGAGACCGCGGTACCGGTCGAGATGATCAGGCGTGAAGTTCAACCAAACGGCGACCTGCGGGCGGAAGGTTGAGATGGTCTCGAGTTGAAATGAGCTGACTTCTACGGTGAAGAAATCCAGCTCAGGTTGGCGTTCGACGGCGTCGCAGAACGGCATCCCGATGTTCCCGCAAGCTATCGTGCGGATCCCTGCCCGCTGGAGCATAAGCTCGATCAACTGGGTGGTGGTCGTCTTGCCGTTGGTTCCGGTGATCGCAATCACCGGCTTCTGGCACAACTGAAATGCCAATTCTAACTCGCCGGTGAATTTGGCTTTTTGCCGAACGAAATTCTGCACGAGTTCGACCTGAGGATCGATCCCAGGGCTTAAAACCGTGAGCTCGAAATCGACGGCGCCGCGTTCAGCCTCCGGACCCAGGACAGTCTTTATGCCGAGCGTTTGCAGCTTCTGGGCGCGCTCCCTCAGCTGCGGTGAATCAGCGCTATCAAAAACGGTCACGTCCGCGCCTTCCCGCCGGAGAAGCTTGGCGGCAGCTTCTCCGCTTGTGCCCAAACCGAGGACGGCAGTCTTGATGGCGTTGAATTTCATCTCAGTTTCAGCGTAGCCAGGCCAAGCAGCGCAAACATCAACGACATGATCCAAAACCGGACGATGACGGTGTTTTCTTTCCACCCCTTCAGTTCGAAATGATGGTGCAGCGGCGCCATCAGCAGCACGCGTTTGCCTCTGGTCTTAAAGCTTAATACCTGGACAATGACAGAAGCGGCTTCGATCACGAAGATCCCGCCGACCACCGCCAGCAGCAGCTCCTGTTTACAGCAGATGGCAACGACACCTAGGGTGCTGCCAATCGATAAGGATCCGGTATCACCCATGAATACCCTGGCCGGGTGACAATTGAACCAAAGAAAACCTAAGCCTGCTCCAGCTAATGCGGTACAAAGGACTGTCAGTTCACTGCTTTGAGGGTAGTAAGGCAGCTCCAGATAAGTGGCCACCACGACGTTGCCGGCCGCATAAGCGAGGATCGCATAAGTCGTCGCCACGGTGACGGTACAGCCTGTGGCTAAACCATCGAGACCATCCGTCAAATTAACCGCATTGGACGCACCCACGACCACCAACGCGAAGAAGAGTATCGTCAACCAACCGAGGTTGGCGATAATCGGTTCCTTAAAGAACGGGATGTAAAGCTCTTTGGCTTGAATCTCCAGCGCCGGGTTGAAAAGGAAAAAACCAGTAACGACAGCCGCCAAAAAGAACTGGCACACCAGCTTCACCCGGCCGGGCACGCCATCCGATTTCTTTTTCGTGACTTTCAAATAGTCATCCGCAAAACCGAGACCGGCGGTAAAGATAATCGTAAAGAGGCAGAGCCAGATAAAGCTGTTGTCCGGACGCGCCCAGATCAGAGTGGAGATCACGACCGATCCCATCAAAAGGACGCCACCCATAGTCGGGGTTCCTTTTTTCGACCCATGCAACTCGTGAAGCCGATGTACTTCCTCAGCCGACCGAATGGGCTGACCCAATTTCAGTGAAGTTAACTTCCGGATAACCCAACTGCCCGACACCAGGCAGAGCAGGAAGGCGGTGATACCTGCACACACGGCCCGGAAAGAGACGTATTGGAAGACGTTAAAGCCGGTACTGATCGGGTGCGGACCCAGGCTAAGGTGATAGAGAAAATACATCATGGCGCGCTCCTTTCACCCGACTCTCGCGCCGCTTCAAGCAGCGGAATGATTTGATCGATGGCCGCGCTCCGGCTGCCCTTTAACAAAAGCAAATCACCTGGCTCCAAAATTGTGTTCAAAACGTCGGCCGCTTCGGCATTGCTTTTAACCGTGCGGCTTTGGGTTAGTCCGGCAGCAACGGCGCTCCGGGCGATTGGGTATGCTCTTTCGCCGACGGCTATGAGCACGTCGAAACCATGTTCAGCCACCGCCTTCCCCACCCTCTCATGGCTCACCAAACTCTCCGGTCCGAGCTCACCCATCGCGCCAAGAGCTGCGACCCGGCGACCGTTTGCGGGCAAGTTCGCGACCGCCTTAAGAGCGGCGATCATCGAATCGGGATTGGCGTTGTAGGCATCGTTAACGATGGAGATGCCGCCCAGTGCTTTTACCTGCAATCGCCCCGAGGGCAGGGCGGTCTTGGCTAACCCGGCCGCACATTCCGGAAGCGATAAACCAAAGGCCAAACCAATCCCGATCGCCTGCAGAGCATTTAGCACCATATGTTCTCCCAGCACCGGAAGATGAACGCGCACGGTCTCTTTTTGACTGGCGACCGTGAATTCCTCGCCATCAGGACCATGCTTGATATCGAGCGCTCGAATTTGGCCTTTCTCGAAACCCACAGCCACGACGTGGCCTCGACAACGGGCTGCGATCCAATCCGAGAAATCGTCGTTGGCGTTCAGTACTACAGTGCCTTCCTCCTTGACGCTCTCCGCTAGAATCGATTTCTCTCGCGCAATCCCTTCGCGGGTCCCAAGAAATTCGATGTGCGCTACGCCTACGTTCGTAACGATCGCGTGTTGCGGCGACGCGATCCTCACCAGTTCCGCTATTTCGCCGGAGTGGTTCATTCCATATTCGAGAACCGCCACTTGATGTTGATGCTCGAAGCGCAGCACAGACAGCGGCACTCCGATGTGGTTATTCAGGTTGCCGATCGTTTTGGTGACGCTGAACCGTTCACCTAAGACGGATGCCACCATTTCTTTAGTGCTGGTTTTGCCATTGCTGCCGGTAATCCCGACGATCGGGACTCGGAGTTTTTGGCGATAGTTTCTCGCCAGGGTTTGGAGACCGCTTAACGAATCCGGCACTTGGATTTGAGGTAACTGGGACAATTGCGGATTGACCCGTTCGACGAGAGCCGCGGTCGCTCCTTGTGCCAAAGCGGTTCCCAAGAAATCATGCGCATCGAACCGTTCGCCTTTCAGAGCGACGAACAATTGGCCGGGCTGAATGGACCGGGTATCAGTCGAAACGGCAGTGACCACTCCTGAGCCGGACCCGAACAACGATCCGGCCGCCAGACTGGCTATTTCGGCAACGGTACTAGGTTCCATGGTCAGTCAGGTTAACCGGATGATCTTCCAACGCTCGCAGCGCCACTTCGATATCGTCAAAGGGCACGATATGATCATGGAATTCCTGGTACTTTTCGTGCCCTTTACCGGCGATCAGCACGATATCCCGAGGCCGAGCTAAACTGATCGCCCGATTGATCGCCTCCCGACGATCGACAACGGTTTCAAAATTCTTCCCTTTGAATCCCGCCACTACATTACGGATGATCGCCTCGGGATCTTCTTTGCGAGGATTATCCGAGGTGACAATGGCGTAGTCCGCGAACTTGTCGGCCACCGCGCCCATTAAGGGCCGTTTAGCGCGATCGCGGTCTCCGCCGCAACCGAACACCAGAATCAGCCGCGCCGGATTAAGATCGCGGCAGGTCTTTACGACGTTCATCAAGGCATCGTCGGTATGCGCATAATCCACGAACACTTGAAATTGCCGCTTCGCTGGAACTGCTTCCAAGCGCCCCGGAATTTGCGGAGCCCGGGCCAAAGCCAGGACCGATGACCGGATATCGACGCCCAGGGAGGAAGCAGTCGCCAATGCCGCTAACGAGTTATAGATGTTAAATCGCCCGATTAAAGGGACTCGAACCAAATAGCTTTTGCCTTTTATATCGAGCTGATACGAAGTGCCGGTCGATTCGACCCGGAAATTGCTGGCTCGAAAATCGGCCCGCGCACCCATCCCGTAAGTCACGACATGCAACCGATCAGAAAAACGAGCCACCAACTGTTGGCCGTAAGGGTCGTCAACGTTGATGACCGCGATGCCGCGCTCCGGCAAATCTTCGCTGATTTTTGTGAACAGCTTTTCCTTCGCTTGAAAGTATTCCTTCATTCCTCGATGAAAATCGAGGTGGTCCTGCGTGAGATTCGTGAAAACCGCGACTCGAAAACGGACTTCATCGACCCGATTCAAAGCCAGCGCTATCGAAGAAACCTCCATGGTTAAATTGACGCAGCCCGCCTCCAACGCTTGCGAGAAGAGCTCCTGTAAGTCGACTGATTCGGGAGTGGTTCGATGAGCGGGCAGAATCCGTTGGCCGATCTGGTAAGAAACCGTACCGATCAACCCGGTCGACTGGCCGGCCCGATCCAGCAGGTGCTTAATTAAAAAGGTCGTGGTTGTCTTGCCATTCGTACCGGTCACCCCCACTAGCTTTAGCCTGGTGGATGGGTCGGCATAGAAAGCTGCAGCTAGACGAGCCAACGCATGGCGTGAATCGCGGACTTGGATGTGGGTGGCTCGGGTCGTCAGACTCGGTTTCTGCGAAACCACTGTGGTTGCTCCACGCTCGATAGCTTGCTCAATAAAGCCGTGACCATCCATTCGATTTCCCTCGATCGCACAAAACAGGCTACCGGGACCGACCTGGCGAGAGTCGTAACAAATAGAAGTTACATCTCGGGCCAGCGTCCCAGTGACCAAGGGATTGTCGAGCCGACGAATTAATTTCTCCAACTCCATATCTGATCGATTAACCATGCCCAGGCAGAGTTGAAGTTAATTTTTTTGGGGTTGCCACCAAACCCGGCGGCTCCACTGGGAGAGTCGGTTGCAACTCAAGGTAATCAGCGGCGCGTTTGGCGATTTTGGCGAAGACGGGCGCAGCCACCGTGCCGCCGAACGCCTCCCCTTTCTTTGTATCCGGATCATCAATCACCACCAATAGCGTGAACTTAGGGTCGTCCGCCGGCATGAACCCGACGAATGACACCACATACCGCCCCTCCAGATAACCGCCGCGAGGATCAATTTTCTGAGCAGTCCCGGTTTTACCCCCAACCGTGAACCCGGGAACAGCGGCGTCTTTAGCCGTGCCCTCTTTACTGACGACGTCCTTCAAAGCAGCCACAATCTTTCGCGACGTATCCGCCGAGACAACTCTTCGCACTTGCGTCGGTGAGTAGGCAACGACCGGCCTGCCATCGGCATCATCAATCTCAGAAATGATCATCGGCTTCATCAACAGTCCGCCATTCGCAACCGCGGACATCGCGGTCGCCATTTGTAGCGGGGTAACGGCAACAGATTGGCCCATGGGAACTCGAGTAATGTCCAAATCGCTCCAGCGGTACGGGGGATTCACCAGGCCTGGAATCTCGCCCGGCAATGAGATCCCGGTGGTCTCGCCGAACCCATAACGCCGAATGTACTGATAGAATCGGTCTTTACCGAGTTGAATCGCGAGTTTAGCAGCTCCGATATTGCTGGAGTGCGCCAGCACTTGATGAAGCGTCAGCAAACCCATCGGATGGGCGTCGTGAAGAATGTGGCCGGCGTAGGCATAAGCGCCATTCTCACAATAGATTTTGGTATCCGGCGTAGCGACTTTCTCTTCTACGGCCGCAGAAGTGACCACGATTTTGAACGTCGATCCGGGTTCCACCATATCGCAGATGGGTCGGTCCTTTTGTTCATCCGGGGTGGAGCTTCGTGGATCGTTGCAATCGAAGGTCGGCCGGCTAGCCATGGCCAGAATCTCACCGGTCTGCGGGCGAATCATCACCGCCGCCGCCATCTTCGGTTTGTACTGAGCGCAGGCCGCGTCCAGTTCGCTCTCGACAATGTTTTGCAACTCCATATCGATGGTAAGTCTGACGTCGCATCCATCTTTGGCCGGAGTTTCCAGACCGCGGTATTGGACGAGTTCATGCCCCTTGCGATCTTCCTCCAAATAACGCGAGCCGTTAGTACCTTTCAGAAAATCGTCCATCGATTTTTCGATCCCCAGCTTCGGGTCGTGCCCGGCATCGAGATAACCGATGACCTGGGCTAACAAACTGCCGTTCGGATAAACCCGGTCGAAGTCGACATCGAAGTAGATGCCATCCAAGCGATGTTGGTTATCCTTGGTAAGTCTCTTAATGTTTTCGACGACCTCTTCGGAAACTCCCTTTTTGAGAACCTTGGATTCTTCTTTCTTATCGGCGAGGGTTTTGGCGACAGCCGCTTTCAGCTTTGCTTCAAGCTCAGCCGGATCCATTTCCAGCTGACCAGCGATTGCCTGAGCCAAAGCCGTCGCGTTCCGTATATGCGAACCAGCGGCAACCACGTCGTAGACGCGCTGGTTCTCAGCGAGGGGTTCGCCGCGACAGCCGCGGATGACACCACGCCGAGCGTAGATGATTTGCTTATGGACATGCTTCTCCGCAGCAAGCGCAACATACGCATCGTGCTGGATGACCTGGAGGTAGATCAGTCGTACTGAAAACAGACTGAACACTCCGACCAACGCAAAACAGATGATGGCAGCTCGCGCTTGCTCATTCCGGTTCATTTTCTAAAGGGCCGATTGGAGACGACCCGGAGGTCGTCTCCGTTCGGTTCGTCTTGGTTAAGGCGAACGACCTGATCGGTCGTAATCGGGACAAGACCAAAGGAGTTTTGCGCCAGTTTTTTCTTCAGCGCGGCCAATGAAGTAAGACTGTCGATCTGCAGCTGCGTACGCTCATTCTCCTTGTGGAGATCGGCGAGGTCGCGTTCGAGCTTGATCTGTTCGTCTCCAGAAAGCTTCAGCTGGTTCTTCAGATAGACATAGGAGATCCCGGCTGATGCGACGAATACTGCGGCAATGATGACCTTACACAGGGATGCGATCCGGATAGAAGGGGCCGGGGCCCGTCGGTTAGAATTCATAGTGGGTTGCGTTCAATGACTCGGAGCTTAGCGCTGCGAGCGCGTGGATTTCTCATCTTCTCTTCGGGCGAAGGCTCGATCGGCCTCGTCGTGAGAAGCTTAAAATTGAAGGCAGGATTCGGCCGGGGTTCGGGCCACTCCGGACGATCGATCCATTGTTGAGAAACGTTGCGAAAGTAGTGCTTTACGATTCGGTCTTCCAGGGAATGGAAGGTGATAACCGCCAGGCGTCCTCCGGGCTTCAACCAACCCGACAAAGCGGGTAACGCCTGCTCAAGGACTTCAAGCTCGTTGTTAACAGCGATGCGCAGCCCCTGAAATACGCGCGTTGCCGGGTGCCGAGGTCCACGCCGCGGAATGACTTCTTCCACTGCTTTGGCAAGATCAGCCGTGGTTTCGAACGGTCTTTCGGAGCGCTTTCGCACCAAATGAGCTGCTATCCTTTTCGCAGCCGGTTCTTCGCCGTATTGGCGGAAAATGTGGATCAATTCTTCCTCCGGGGAGAAGTTAACTAAGTCGGCGGCTTGGAGGCTGATGTTGGGACCCATCCGCATGTCGAGGGGACCTTCTTGTTGAAAACTGAAGCCGCGGTAACCGGTGTCGAGTTGATGCGACGAGACACCGAGATCCATTAAAATTCCGTCAAAGGCCGCCACCCCAAGGTCAGCAAAATGACTAGGCGCCTCCAGAAAGTTCGCCCGAATCAAATGGAGCCGGGCCCCGAATTCGGCCAAATGCGTCAAAACTTCGGAAATAGCGTCGGGATCCTGATCCGAGGCGATAACGTCGGAACCGGCCGCCAAAAGGCGCCGGGTATGACCACCTCCCCCAACGGTGGCATCAAAAAATATCCTCCCAGCAGCCGGCTGTAGAGATTCAATGGTTTCGTCTAGCAAGACCGGCTCGTGGAAGGGCCTAGGCTGTTCCGCGTTCCGCACCATGACTTCTTTTTCTAGCACAGCGATCATCTTCCTCCGGACGGACCAATTTTTCGCGCCAAATGGGTCGGGCTACCCGTCAGATCCCGATTACCCCCATCATATGATGGAAAGTTGGCGCGTCCTCCTCCCTGACCTGTTGCCATGCCACTGGGCTCCAAACTTCGAACCGCGAATGGCTACCCACCAGGACGACTTCTCCTTTGAGATCAAGTTGCCGACAGTGCTCTTCAGGCAGAACAATTCGACCCTGTTTGTCGGTCGTCAGGTGTTGAGCTCGGGAATAGAACTGTCGAATGAACTTTTGAACGTCCTGAGGTGTGAACCTAGGATCGCCCTTGGCCCGAGCTGCAACCTCGTGGGTCACCGCGGTGGGCATCACCATCAAACAGCCATTCTCTGGATTCGGGACGGCAAAGAACTCATCCACCTCACCGCTCCGCCAACGCGCGGGGATAGTGACGCGATTTTTCGCGTCCAAAGCGTGCCGAAATTCCCCGGCAAAAATTGGCTGAGAGGTGTTGGGATCCATTGTTCAGCATGGCAATCCAACCATTTTGAACCACAATGCCCCACTTTTACCCACCAACCCCCATTCTGGTCAATGAAATTCGTTGCGATTTCGGCACTTTTTAGCGAGACGGACGCCCATGGGCGACACGTAGCTGGACCGAGGCCATGCCAAAGGCCTGCCCGGACGCGTTCATTGGAAGAGGCTATAGCGCACGCCATCATAGGGCGGGCAACATCGCGCGGGCGTCGTCGGGAGGGGAGCCGCTTTGTATGGCGCCATGGTCTGGGTGCTGTTTAACCGGCGGCTCCCGGGCATTACCCAAGACCTAATCGGTAGCCCAACGTGGCCTCGATCGGCACCCTACAAAGGTCCTATCCGCGGTCCTGGGCAAAGTTAATGTCTTGGATCATTCGCGGGAGCCGCCGGTTAAACAGCAAACCGATCGTGGCACCGTACAAAGCGGCTCCCCTCCCAAATTCTCCCCCCCGCGGCGCGCGAAGGGCGGCCGTAAGCCGACGCGCGACGGCCGAACCGTTCGGTGACAACAGGAACAAAATGAGGGATATTCCCAGCGTATTTTTAAGGAGAACAACCGATTTATGACGGGTAATTTAATGAAAATCGGCTGAATTCCCCTCGTTTTGAATACTTTATATGCTATACTGGAAGTCCCTATGGCTATTCAGAAGAAAAACGCCTTCTCTCGCCGTCTACCTGATCTCGTGACCGAAGAGCTAGTCTCCGTTCTGTCGCAAAAGAAATCATTCGAGTTCAAACAGCTGTTTGAAGTCGTTCATGAAAACTTAAGACAGCGTAACGCGGCCAGCGGTGGTGAAGAGATGTTGCGTTTGCGAGCTTACGAGAAACTGCAAAACTTAGTCGCTCGCGGCGTTGTAAAAAAGACCGGAAAGAGCTACAAAGGGGACGCATCCGCGCTCGCGGCGATGGCTGCTGCTGCTGCTCAAGCCGTCACAGTTGTCTCAAAAACCTAGGCTCCAGGAATGGCGCAAGATTACCTTCCGATCCTGGTCCAAGTTCTATTTGCGATCGGATTTGCAGGAATCGCTTTATTCACCAGTGTAATCCTTGGCAGGGTTGGCAAGCGCAACCCGGTCAAGGATAGCGCCTACGAGTGTGGTATGATCGCCGAAGGCGCAGCGCAACCACGGTTCAGTGTGAAGTTCTATCTGGTGGCGATGCTCTTTATCCTTTTCGATATCGAGATCGTCTTTATGTACCCGTGGGCAGTCGTTTATCGCGATTTCGTCGCTAAGTATAGCGCTCTCCCCATATTGGGCAGCATGGTAGGCTTCGTCGTGATCCTGCTGGTCGGTTTCGTTTACGCAGTAAAAAAGGGCGCTCTCGATTGGAGGCGCTAGGCTGCGCGCGGCGAGCCCGTTTCGGGAAGACTTGATCTGCGAGATGGGCGACCGCGGGTTGTAGCAATCAGTATTCAGTGGGAGGGAGCCGCTTTACAATTTGGCAGATCTGCCGGTTGATCAAGGCGGCGGCTCCCGCGAATGACCGCTGACTCTGAATTTACCGCTGGCATCGATTCGCTTGCGCTAAGACAGTTATTCGGAGGCGTTGGACCATTCGCGGGAGCCGGCTCCTTGATTCACCAATAGATCTGCCGCACTACAAAGCGGCTCCCCTCCCACTGATCACTGATTACTAGAACATTTGGCTTTGACTGCGAAGCGAGTGATTTACGAAGGTCGTGTTCAAGGCGTGGGGTTTCGTTTCTCTGTCAGAGAGATTGCCCACGGCTATGAGGTAGCTGGCTGGGTTCAGAACCTGCCGGACGGCCGTGTTCAGCTCGAAGTGCAGGGCGACGATTCCGAAGTTGAAGCGTTCCTTCAGGGCATCGGCGACTCTCATCTTCGGGCCCATATCCGACGCAAATTAATTACGCCGATCGATGCCGCCGCCGGGCTGAAAGGCTTTCAAATTAGGGGTTAGACAACCAATCCCCTTTAGTAAATTCTAGACGCTCTGCCTTTTCGGACCAATATTCGTCCGAAAGATGCGCTTCGCGATTTTCGGCGACATCCACGCAAACTTAGAGGCGTTCGAGGCCGTACTCGCCGATGCCAAGCGAGAGAAGTGTGATCGCTTCATCTGCCTCGGCGACGTTGTTGGCTACAACGCAGACCCCCAAGCTTGTTTGGCCATAGTAAAGGACCTCAGTTGCCCGGTCGTAAAAGGCAACCACGACGAGTATGCGTCCAGCTTATGTTCGCTGGAAACCTTTAACCCGCTGGCGGAATCGGCCATTCGCTGGACACGGGAAACACTGACACCAGCGGAGAAAGAGTTCTTAACCTCGCTTCCGCTTACCACTGACGTAGAGTCCTTTACCATTGTCCACGCGACCCTCGATAGCCCAGGCGATTGGGGTTACGTGCTTAACCAACTTGACGCCGCTGCGAGTTTTTCGCGACAGGAGAGGCAGGTCTGCTTTTTCGGGCATACTCATTCTCCGCGTCTATTTGTTAAGGATGGGTCGGTGGTGGGGTTCCCGTTGAGCGAAGTTAAGATCGAGCCGAAGAAGCAGTATTTCATTAATGTCGGAAGCGTCGGGCAGCCTCGCGATGGCGACTGGCGCGCCGCCTATGCCGTCTACGATCTTGGTTCCAAGAAGATCACCCTCCGCCGTCTTAAGTACGACATCGAAAAAGCACAGGCAAAGATCAGAAACGCCGGACTTCCAATAAAGCTAGCGGAACGGCTGTTTCTAGGCCGATGACGCCAAAGACGATCCTGCTAGTCAAACCTAGCTCGCTCGGGGATATCGTCCACACGCTGCCCGCGCTGAGGTTCGTTAAGCAGTCGTTTCCCAGCAGTAAAATCTATTGGGTTGCGAATTCCGAGTGGAGCCCGCTTCTCGATGATAACCCCGATCTGGAGGGCGTTATCCGGTTTCCCCGGCGAAGTTTTCGGGGTCTCCGAGGAGTCGTCCGATTCTGGCAATGGTGCCAGGAGCTCGGGAAATTACGACCGGATCTGGTCTTGGATTTTCAAGGGTTACTACGGAGCGGGTTCATCTCACGCAGCGCCCGCAGCCGGCTTGTGCTGGGTTTGTCTGACGCCCGGGAAGGAGCAAGGTTCTTCTACAAAAAGGTCGCTTCGGTCACTTCCGAGCAGCATGCCGTGATACGGTATCTGGCCTTGGCGTCGCTGGCCGGAGCCGATATCTCCGGCCAAATCGAGTTCAGGTTACCGCCAGGGCGTCCGGTCCCAAACTTTGAGCTTCCGGATCAGTTCGTCATTCTACATCCATTTTCGAGAGGACCCGGCAAATCGTTGAACGAAGCGGAAGTGTATCAACTGACCGCAGCGCTTGCGCCCATCCCGGTGATAATCGTCGGGAAAGCCGACTCGGCAGTCTCCTTTGCGCGTAACACCGCCTCATTGGTGAACTTGACTGACTTGGAACAACTAATCTGGCTGCTTCGCCAAGCTGCGTTCGTCATCAGCGTTGATAGCGGGCCAATGCATCTGGCGGCGGCCGTCTCCCGGGAGATCCTTTCGATCCATTTCTGGAGTGAACCGCGAAAGGTTGGCCCTTTCCGGGAGGATGCCTGGATTTGGCAAAATCACCGCATTTTGCGCAAGGTTGAGCTACCCCCGCAGTCATCCGGAGAAAACCCATCAGCGCGCCCCCGGCCCGAGCAAGTCGCATTGTTCGTCCAGGAGCGCCTCCGCAGTCAAAGTAATCAGTAATCAGTCTGTCAGTAATCAGTTTTGTTTCCGACAAGCTCTTGGTCCTGGCCTGACTGATTACTGATGGCTCTTGACTAGCAGATTAGGATGAAAGTGAACCTAAGATGCTCAAGGGCAGTAAGATAAGTCGATATCGGATTTTAAAATTGGTAGATTGTTACTGTTTGGATCTGCCAGCCAGCAAAACGGCG
>Ga0185299_10001168_pt1 | contig 55335 bp, 45 predicted proteins | sample PaiPotPPA55metaG_FD_128002 | JGI IMG/M metagenome (GOLD analysis project Ga0185299, IMG submission 128002) | Iron sulfur acid spring bacterial and archeal communities from Banff, Canada, to study Microbial Dark Matter (Phase II) - Paint Pots PPA... ... | reverse complement strand
TCGCGGATTACTTGCCAAGCCTCCTCGTTGCGCCACTCGCCTTAGCAAAAACAACCCGTCCCAGCACCACCAATTTAATGTTCCCAGTCCGAAAAGCACCCGCGTAGCGGGTTGGAGATGCTGAAGGCACGTCAGAAGGCGTTGATCGGGACCGCGTGTGATCGATCCTAGAAATGAGCGACTATTCTAACCTCGCCCATCCTTCTTGCGCGCTTTCAGCGCTAGGCTCTTTTTTTACGCCATACCTAGGCCTCGCGGACTCAGCCTAGGCTAAATTCTTGCCAGCGCTTCGCGCCTCAAATCGCCCATTCGCCCTTTCGCCCTTTCACCGATTCGCCCTTTCACCGCATCGCCCTCGCTGCCGGGCTGGCAGGGTTACTTTTGTTCCAGAAGCGGCCGAATCTCGGATTCGAAAACCACCTGGCTGGCGAAACCTTGATGAGAACTGACGATGTTGCCGGTGCGATCAAGCACAAACGTTGTCGGGATCGCGCTGATCCCGCCATAATCGGCTGCGATTTTATCGTCGCCAATTACGACCGGATAATTCATTCCGTTCCGCTTCATAAACGACTTCACCACCGCCGCTCCATCAGTATCCAGAGAGACGCCGACTACAGTCAATCCTTGGGCAGCATACTGTTTCTGCAAGGCAATAAACTCTGGGATCTCAGCTCGGCACGGTGGACACCAGGTTGCCCAAAAATCTAGGATCACCACTTTTCCTTTGAAGTCGGAAAGCTTAACCGCTTGGCCGTCGGGATCGTTCAGTTGCCATTCTGGAGCTGCGGTTGTGGCTGCGTGCGCCGGCTGCAGAGAGCCAACGAAGCAAAAGAGTCCTGCAACCGCGCCGCTCACATAGAGATAAAATTTCCTGATCATAAAGCGCATCTTAGTTCTATCTCGTTAGAACCATGGTATCCACGAATTATTCCCGGATCGTTGGGTCACCGAGAGGGGCCGAGTGGGCGAATGGGCGAATGGGCGAATGGGCGAATGGGCGAATGGGCGAATGGGCGAATGGGCGAATGGGCGAACGGGCGAATGGGCGAAACGGCGAATGGGCGAATGGGCGGTAGGGCGAAAACCCGACTTCGCAAGGCCTACGTCGCGGCCCATCTCAAGGTGTGACCCGGTACAGGACAGGGCCGCGCCAAAGCGTAGCGGCAGCGGGTCTCGGCGCGCTCAGGACGTGCCATTCAATCTCGACTAACCTCCGCGCCGGATTTGAGCCAGGCGGTACGTTTGGGGTGGCCCCAGGCTTCTTCATTCAACCCGACACCACACGCAACGAGGCGGCCCTGGTTCGAAGCCACGTCCACGGAGCGGCTCAAATCCGGCGCGGATACGTTCGATCTGAATCTCCCATCATGGGCGCGCCGAGATTTTCGCCCTACCGTCACTTTTGGCCGCGACGGAAGTTTCATCTTGGTTGTGCTAATAGGAATAGCAACATGGGGACAGATCGCACTGCGCTCAGGAACGTATTATTAAATCTCGACTTATTAGATCGTCCGGACGAAGCGTCCTGCCGCCAGCGAATGCTGGAGTTACTCGACACCCGCCCAGACTGTTTTCGCAGGGAAGCATTCCCGGCTCATTTCACCGGTAGCGCCCTCGTGGTCAGCGCAGACGGAAGCAAAGTCTTGCTCAATCATCATCGCAAACTTGATCGTTGGCTGCAGTTTGGAGGGCACTGTGATGGCGAAGAAAACGTGCTTTCTGTAGCCTGCCGCGAAGCGCTCGAGGAATCGGGAGTTAGCGGATTAATCGTGGCTTCCCCTCGTCCTTTCGACCTCGATATTCATGAGATCCCCGCTCACGGAAATGAGCCGGCACATTTCCATTACGATGTCCGTTACGTGCTCATTGCTCCGGAGGCTGCCGAGACCAAAACCAGCGCCGAGAGCAAGGAACTGCGCTGGTTTACCTTCGGTGAGTTACAGGATTGGGACCTCGACCCGGGACTGCGCCGCTTAGTAGGAAAATGGAATACTCTGGCAACCAAACGAAGCCACCATTCTCTCTGACCGTGATTATGGGCACGCTCGAAGTCGTCCTCGTGCAAACGGGAATGAGAACCCTCCTAACGACTGAACCCTAGATTAGCCGCTTGCAGCTAGTGTCCTGTCCCATAAAATAACATGGCTTCGTTGCGATCAAAATGGGCCGTCGGTTCGGCAGCTGCCCGTAGGCGTCAACCTAAGAGGCCGTGCAAGCCATTCGGTAGCGGCGACTGTCCAATGAGGCCTAATGGTGTGCCTTGAATCCATCACGATATCGAAGCGGCAGGTGTGCTTAGCCTCAAAACGCAGTCGCCATCAACCGCCCGATTGCGACTGGGCGTTGAGGTTAGACACACCTGTCCCTTCGCGACAACGGTCACCTCAGGCACATCATTAGGCCTCACGGACAGTCGCCGCTACCGGGGGCAGCCATCCCGCCATCCTGCTTAAGATGACGCGCATGGGCAGCTGCCGGACGAAAGCCATGCTATTTATGGGGCAGGACACTAGGTTAGTGCAACTTCTTGGCTGTTCGGGTGTCTTCGATGTGCACATGAAATTGGCGCGGCTTGTCCTCCACTTTCTCATTCTCGCTTTCTTCATCCTGTTTTTGACAAGTCTGCGAGCGGCAGAGGCGCCGCCAGTGGTGCCGCTCGAGAGCTATGGCGAATCCCAAAAGATAATCCGTGCGAAAATCAATGGCCGAGAGGGAACCTTTTTGTTCGATAGCGGTGGCGGTGTCACAAACATGACACCAAAATTTGCGGAAGAGATTGGTCGCAAGCCTTGGGGCAAGATCGTCGGCTTTAGAATGACCGGTCAACGCCTAGATATGGCGCGCTGCGATGATGTGATGCTGGAGATAGCCGGCATGCGAGAACACTTACCGATTATTGGCGTGTTTGACTTGATGAGTCTCCTTCCTCCAGGAGCTTCTAAGTTGGATGGGATGATTGGTCTCGACGCTTTCGCTAACAAAAGTATCAGCATCGATCTGGCGAACCAACGCATAGTTATCGAAACGCCGGAAAGCCTTGCCGCAAGGATCAACGGCGCAACGGAAGAGCCAGTACGCGTGGTTCGCGACGCCGAAGGGCTAGCGTTAACGGTGGATGCCGCAGTCAAGACTGCCAATGGCACTGCCTGGATGGAACTTGACTCGGGTAACGATGGAGACATGGTTGTCGCCGATTGGCTCGCCGATGAGTTCGGCCTGGATCCAAAAAAGAAGGACGCTCAGCCGATCAAATTTCAACTAGCGAACGGACTTAAGGGCGAAGGACTTGGGCGTGCGCGTGATTTGATCATGGACGGTAACCTTGGGTCGCCGTTTCTGCGGAATTGGATTGTGACGTTTGATCTGCCGCACGGAAGAGCATGGTTCTCGCCAACGCAGCCGAAAAGGTGATTAGTGATTCGTGGAGGGCAAGGTTCCCGAATAACCTAAAATCGTCTCGCAGAGCATTGCATTTCAGCCGCGCCTTCAGCGCTGGCGCTTTCTTAATCGAGTACCTAGGCCTCGCATCCGGCAGCTGCCGGACTAGGCGAAAGTCTTTTCAGCGCTTCGCGCCTCCAGTCGCTGACGCACCCACTCACCCATTCGCCCCACCGCCCACTCGCCCAATCACCAATCACCTTTCACTTCTCACTTCTCACTTCTCATACAACCCCACTACTGCTACTGGAGAGACTATGGGTGTCTTTGCCGATCATTGGCGCATGATCAATTGGCCCGAATACGCGGCCGAAGCTTGTGGAACCGGGTTTAACGTTTTTGTGGGACTCAGCGCTGGGGTGCTCAACTTCAGCCCGGATTTTCCGATGGCTCATCTTCTTCCTTCGCCCAGCTTACGGTTGCTACTTACCGGTCTCATTTTCGCAGGGAGCGGTTCGTTATTCGCGATTTCACCTCTGGGAAAATTAAGTGGTGCACATATTAATCCCTCTGTGTCTCTCGCGTTCTTTGCTCGCGGAAAAATGCATGGAGGGGACCTGGCGGGTTATCTGATTGGTCAATTCCTAGGCGGACTACTGGGCGCCTGGCTACTCATCGGTATATGGGGAGCTCACGCAGCCGATATTCATTACGGGATAACCGCACCCGGTGAGGGCTATCCCATCTGGTTCGTTTTTCTGGCCGAGGTCGGAATGACATTCGCCCTGGTGTTCGCCATCTTCATTTTTCTAAGCGAAAAACGACTGATGCGTTGGACGCCGCTCATGACTTGGTTTTTGGTGGCCATCCTCGTTTGGGTAGGCGCTCCAATCTCTGGGACCAGCCTGAATCCGGCACGGAGCTTCGGCCCGTCCTTGGTTAACTGGTTCTGGAACTTCCAATGGCTTTATTGGATCGCTCCGCCCCTGGGCGGACTCGCCGCAGTAGCTGTCTTCTATTGGTTGCAGCGTGATCGCCATGTCCTCACTGCCAAGCTATTTCATGCCCCTCATTACCCCTGCATCTTTAAGAACATGCATGTGCCGCATGCACCAAAACGATGACGGGTTGGCGGTTGGCGTTCGGCGTTCGGCGTTTGGCGGTTTGTGCGCACTAGGATGTGAATCAATGTCTTCGTGTGGCGCAACGACTTGCTGGATTTTGTCCCGAAGGGACTCGAGGACTCAGCCTGGGGTTTAACCCCAGGTATCGAACGAGATGAAGGCCAGCCCTGAAGGGGCGGAAGATGATTCGTTCTGGGTAGCGCCCCATCAACGGTTTTATCGAAGCAGGTCCAACACCTGTCTGCCGCCCCTTCAGGGCGGGGGTTTCTTGGCTTGGTAACCTGGGGTTAAAACCCCAGGCTGAGTCCTTGAGTCCCTTCGGGACAAAGTCCGACAACTCCCTGCGCGCACCAAACGCCGAACGCCAAACGCCGAACCCCAAACGCCAAACGCTAACTGCCAACGCTAACCCGTCACCGACCCCGGCTCGAAGTTGAGCGATACTCGTCTCGGGCGTCCGGCAAGATTCAGCTCACTCGTTCGCTCAGCGCTTTGCGCTATAATTCTTCCCCGGCGCACCACCATCAGCCGAGTCGCTTTTACCCGGATCGCTTCGAACGGGTCCGCTGCCTGCAACAAAACAAGGTCGGCCCAATTCCCTTCGGCAACCCCATACTTTTCCAGATGCAAAATTTTCGCCGCATTGACGGTTACGGCTTCATAACCAGATTGAATGGCCGCCAGCGACGTCATCTGACAGATATGCAGCCCCATGTGAGCAACCTCTAACATATCGCCGGACCCGAACGAATACCAAGGATCCATGACGCAATCATGACCAAAGGCGACGGGAACACCCGCGGCCATCAATTCCGGGACCCGAGTCAATCCTCGTCTTTTCGGATAAGTATCATGCCGCCCCTGGAGCGTGATGTTAATTAAAGGATTGGCGATGGCCGCCACTCCGGACTCCGCCATCAAGGGGATTAACTTGGAAACATAATAGTTATCCATCGAATGCATCGAGGTCAGATGAGAGCCTGCCACCCGATTCTGCAGCCCGAGCCTCTTGGTTTCCGCAGCCAGAGTTTCGATGTGCCGCGAAAGCGGATCATCCGATTCGTCACAATGCAGGTCGACGGGTAATCCTCGTTCGGCGGCAATCTCGCAAAGCCGTTTCACCGAGGCGGCGCCGTCCGCCATGGTGCGTTCGAAGTGGGGAATCCCACCCACCACCTCAACCCCCAGATCCAGAGAACGCAAAAGATTTTTCTCGGCGGTCGCGGACCGATACAAACCGTCTTGAGGAAAAGCGACCAACTGTAGATCCAGATAATCCGCCACTTGCTTCTTTACTTGGAGCAGGGCTTCAACCGCCAAAAGACGATCATCACAAACATCGACATGACTGCGAATGGCCAACAATCCCTGAGCAACGGCCATATCACAATAAGCCAACGCTCTCGCAGCAACCGCTTCGTGAGTCAGTTGCGGTTTTAGCTCGCCCCACAGCGCGATCCCTTCCAGTAAGGTTCCGGAACGATTCAGACGCGGCAAACCGAGCGAGAGCGCTGCATCCAGATGAAAATGGGCATCGACGAAAGGTGGGGATAAGAGCTTGCCTTTCGCGTCCACCTCGATTGGAGCGGTAGCCGGCAGATTCTCGGCGACGGCGCTGATAGTTTGGCCTTCGATACCAACATCGATATTCGTCCGACCATCTGGAAGGTTTGCGCTCCTGAAGATGAGATCCATGGCACGAAAGTAACCAGTAATCAGTGATTCAGTAATCAGTAATTTCGGATCCGGTCGAACCACTGACAACCTATAACTTAAAAGCTATAACCTACACCCCGGAGCGGCAGTCTGTACTCATACCGCCCTGGCCTGCTTCGGCCGTGTTTGCGATCACCGAAATCGCTGTACGAAAGGTTTTGGGAGCTTCTCGTTCGCCTTCCAAAAAATTGATCATCGCGGCTAAGTCGAGAAGCCGGGCAACTTCTCTCCAATTGGCCGGCAAGCCGATCGAACCCGAAAGATACCCCCTGATAAAAGACTCACCGAACCCCGGTGGTAGTTCAGCCTCGAACCGCAAAAAATTCCCGATGTCCACCAGAGGAGAACCCGCCATGGCGAACTCCCAATCCAAGACTCCAGCCACTTTCCAAACGGAGCCAACTTTCCTGATCAGGATGTTCTTCAGGTTATAGTCGCAATGAATAAGGCGCGTTGAATTAGGAATCGCCCAGTAAACGTCACGTTTGGCGCGCACAAGCTCCAACGCGCGCTCAGCCATAGTTTCCCCGAGTCTTTCCCGAACCCGACCAGCGTTAAGGTTCGAACAGATGTAGTCGTAAAGACCAGCACCGAAATTCTCGAAGGCAGGATTGAAAACGAAATTTTCGTCAAAGAATCCGGCCTTCCCCAAATCGAAGGAATGGATGGCTTGAAGGGTAGCGCCGGTTTCAGCCGCAATGTTTGTCAAATCTGCAGCGTCGAGCGAAGCCAAGCTATCGGAGAGCAGTGTTCCCTCAATAAATTCAATCAATGCGAACGGATGTGGCTCGGAAAAATCTTCAGCGACGACGGCTGGAACGGGAACCGCGTGATAGACATGTTTCAGAACTCTTAGCTCTTTCCTCAAATTACCGCCTCTAGCGGCGATCCTCAAAACCAGAGAAGTTTTATCTCGGAGCACGAGGCGGTAATTGGAATTGATAAAGCCGCCGGCAAGTAACGAGACCGACTCGATTTGAGAACCGTTAATAAGAGAACTAACCAGTTCACGAATCTCTTCGACGTCCAAAACCGTCGTCGCCTCTCGTCGATCAAACTTGGTGTTGTAATCGAGCATGCCGCGCCATGATCTTCATTGCCGATGCCGAACCGAATGATCTTGCCGCGAAGCGGCTATACAGAATAGCCCAGGGCTTCAGCCCTGGGTAAGGAATTTAAAAGGCGTGCCCTGAAAGCGGCACCAGATTGGGCGTTGTCAGTCCCTGCGTTCTCCTCAACGCTCCGCTAACCACCGATCCTCCATCTCATCCTCCCGGCGCCATCGCTCGAACTCTTCGTCTGGAACCGCCGGCGGATTCGCCCGGTACCACGCGACCGTTTTTGCAAACGATTCTTCCAGCAGGAACGGTTCCCTGAATCCGGTCACACTCCGAAACCGGCTCGAATCGATCGTCCAATTTTGCGCTGAGTTGTAAGGCCACTTGAACGCCTCCGGCAACTCATCGTCAGGAATAATGACAATCTCTCCCATCCAACCGCTGACTCGTGCAATCTGTTCAATCCATTGCTTCTGTGAAAGCGCTACGGGATCACTCAAATTATAAATGGGGCCAGGGCTGGATCCTTTGCTCAAAAAATGACAAATCGCCGCCGCGATATTTTCCACGTATCCGCAGCCCCAGAACCAATTACTCAGGGTCTCAGGTAACAGGATGGTTTTACGCTCAGGCACCATTTTTCGCAGGTATTCCCATACCCGGAACCGATAATCGCGCGGACCATAAACTGCCGGCAATCTGAACACCGTGGTCTGCAAATCCGGGTGCGCGAGTAACATTCGTTCCACCGGGATTTTATCGTAATCATATCGCCAATCATCCGGTCCGGGAGCCTGATTCCTGTACGGGAACAAATTCTCACGTAAAGGCGAATCCTCGGACAGCGGCGTGTCTTGCAGCGGATCATCGGTCGCAAGATGCAAAACCGCGTGCGCTCGATAAACGTCGCAACTGCTTAAAAAAATTAGTTGATGAACAAAACCGGCAAAGGTCTCAACGAGCCTACTCGCATCGGTTTCCGTGAAACCGATGCAATCAATCACCAGTTCAGGGCCAAACTCCCGGAAGCGATCTCGATATTTAGGTAGGTCCATTTTCTCGCCGAGAATTTCGCCAACGCCATCTATCCCTTCGATCGGCGTTGAACCGCGATGAAAGACACAGACAGTATGTCCTTCCCGGATCAGCGCAGACGCGATATGCCACCCGATGAATCGGGTCCCGCCGACAATCAAAATGCGCATAGGGTTACCGCAAAAACGGTAGGGCGAAAAACTCGGCGCGCCGAACGTTTTCTTTGTCCATGAAACTTTCGCGCACCGAGTTTTTCGCCCTACCAACACGCCGATACGCCGTCACGCCGTCACGCCGACACGTTCCGCTACAGCGCCGCGGTCATCCCTCCATCGACGTAAAGAATCTGCCCGTTCACAAACGAAGAAGCATCGCTACTCAGAAATACTGCTGCCCCGACGAGCTCCGCCGGGTTTCCCCAGCGTTTAGCCGGTGTCCTTTGTTTGACCCAGGCATCAAACTCCGGGTTATCCGCCAGGACCTGAGTCATTTCCGTCATGAAATAGCCGGGCCCAATCGCATTGATCTGAATATTGAACTGGGCCCAGTCCGCACACATGACCTTCGTGAGCATCTTGAGGCCACCTTTTGCTGCCGTGTACGGTCCCGTGGTGGTTCGCGCGAAATCGCTCATAACCGAACAGATATTAATGATTTTGCCATTCTGCCGCGGGATCATCCCCTTGACCACCTCGCGCGACACCAGCATAGCGCTGGTCAAATTTGTTTCGATCACTTCCGACCAAGTCGCCAACGAGATCTCGTCCAATCGCACCCGGCGTTGGATCCCGGCATTATTGATCAGGACGTCGATCGGACTGTTTGAAGAAAGTTCCGCTATCGCCGCCCTGACCTCATCTTCGTTCGTAATGTCGAACCGAGCTTCTTCGACCGTGTGCCCTTCTTTTCTAAGAAGATCGGCAGCAGATCGAAGTTTTTCCGGGTTGCGCCCGTTCAGAATCACTCCGGCCCCATGCTGAGCCAGACCACGAGCAATTGCGAAACCGAGACCGGCATTGGAGCCGGTAACCAAGATACGACGATGAGAAAGATCGAAAAGAGTCACGATAGTTAAAGGATCTAGTCTAGGAGCTAGTCGGGAGAAAAGACCAATTAAATCTCACGCAAGGACGCAAGGCGCAAAACGTAAGGCAGTCCAACCGCAGATGAACGCAAATGTACGCAGATCAGAGCGGAGACCCGTATCGTTGCCTTCCTTTGTGCCTTTGTGATCTTCTGTGAAAAGCTCCGTTCTCCGTTTTTCCTTTGCGTCTTTGCGTCTTTGCGTGAGATTTTTCCTCCTAGCTCCCTTACCGCCATGCTTTCCTGCGTCATCCACGGTGCACACGATCTACGTTTAGAAAACAGAGATATCCCTGAGCCGGGTCCTAATGAAGTACTGGTCCGGTTGGGCGCCGGCGGCATCTGCGGGTCTGATCTCCACTATTTTCACGAGGGCGGTGTAGCCGATTTTAAAATCAGGCAACCGATGATTCTCGGTCACGAAGTCGCCGGTGAAATTGTGAGCTGCGGGCCCGGGGTGGCGTCGCTGAAACCGGGCGACCGGGTAGCCGTTAATCCAGCGCGTTACTGTGGCGTCTGCGATCAATGTCGAGCGGGGCGAGGTAACCTTTGCAAAAACGTTTATTTCTTTGGCAGCGCCTCCCGATACCCCCATATGCAAGGCGGTTTCGCCGAGTTTTTTTTGGCCACAGATACGCAATGTGTTCGTCTCACCACAGAAATTTCGTTTCCTGAGCTAGCGTGTGCCGAACCGCTCGCGGTGGTCTTGCATGCCATTAACCAAGCCGGAAACCTCAATTCTAAAAGGGTGTTGATCACAGGAGCCGGACCAATCGGGCTATTGGCCGGGCTCGCGGCCCGCTTCGCGGGAGCCCTTGAGATCACGATCACGGACCGGTTTGCGTTACCCCTCAAGCTGGCATCGGAATTGGACATGGACTATGCGCTAAACATAGCGGAAAACCCCGATGCTCTTAAACAAGCGGTGAGCGAGCGTGGCGAATTTGACATCGCTCTGGAAGCCTCAGGCGCAGTGCCGGCTATGATAAATTGCCTCGAATCACTGGGACCCGGCGGTCGCATGGTCCAGGTAGGGATGCTTTCCAGCGCCCAACTCCCTTTTGGCCGCATCCTGGCGAAAGAAATCGAAGTAGTCGGCACCTTTCGCTTTTATCAGGAATACACGAACGCCGTGCGCCTCTTGGAAAAAGGCCGAATCAATGTGCAACCATTGATCACCCACCGCATGCCGCTAAAATCGGCACTCGAAGCCTTTAACCTAGCCTCCGATAAGAGCCAATCAGTTAAGGTAAGTCTGGTAGCCGAACTCGCTTAGGCTCGTTAGGAGTTCAAGGAGTCCAAGGAGTTCGAGGAGAGACATTAGGGCCTGGACGATCTAGCCTGATTCGTACGCATGACCTATTCCTAATGGGTAACCAGTATCGGCTGAAACGGAGGCACGAGCATCCCGAGGAATGACCAGTGACAGTACGGATTTACAGATTGCTTTTGAAGCTTACACATTAGGCCCGTGCGCTCATTCGATCCGATCTCTCCTTGAACTCCTAGCGAGCCTAAGCGAGTCCCGCTACCCCTCGTAGGTAAGTAGCCCTTTCAGCGCATCAACGGCTCGGTCCAATTGCTCGTCTTTCTGGTGGGCAACCAGGTCTTTCTCCGCTGGATTCAAAAAACTGCCTCTTTGCCGGAGCAACAGCGCCCGCTCTTGTTCCCGGTTCATCGTACTGACAATGTCGGGTTTTATGCCTTTCTCCTGGATAGTCTCATGATTCGGCATGAAATATCTGGCCACAGTTAATCGCATACCCGACCCATCCGGGAGCTCGAATTGGGCCTGCACCAGACCTTTCCCGAACGTCGTTTGCCCGACAATAATCGCCCGTCGCAGATCTTTCATGGCTCCGGCAACGATTTCCGAGGCGCTGGCGCTTTCGTTGTTAACCAGAATCACCAGCGGAAAGTTCTGCCGCGGTTTGGCCTCCGCATCGGTATAGAATTCCTGATGAGCACCTGCGTCGCGCCCTTCTGTGTAGACCACCATGGTCTTAGGAGGCAGAAATATCCCGCAAGTGTCGATGGCGCTCTGGACTAACCCGCCTGGATTAAATCGGAGATCCAATATCAAAGCCTGCATCCCTTTATCCAATAAATCGTCCACCTTGGCGCCGAGCTCGGCGGGGGTTGGCTGATCGAATTCTGTGATCCGAAGATACCCTATCTTGAATTTACCTGCTTCTCCGCCATCCAAAAGATGCGCGTCTCTCACGCTGGTCACCCGGTAGATTTCTCGAGTGACTTGAACCTCGCTCACGCTTTTAGTCGACGGGCGGTAAATTTTTAGGTGGACGATGCTGCCTTTGCCTCCGCGCAAAAGTGTACCAATATCCTCGACCCGTTTGTGTTCGACGTTAACACTTTCGATCGCCACGATCTGATCGCCCGGCACGATACCCGCCTTGGCCGCCGGAGCTTCCTCAACCGCCGATACCACAGTCAGCTGACTATTAATCTCGGCCACCACGATCCCGATCCCGGTCACTTCTCCCCGGTTCTCCTCTTGAAAATCCTGATAGTCTTCCGCCTCAAGATAAGCGCTATGGGGATCAAGCTTAGACAGCATCTCGCGCAGCGAGGCATGCACTAACTCAGACGCGGTCGCCTTCTTGGGATCAACATAATCCTGTTTTACGAGTTCAAACGCCCGGGTAAACACGCGCAGCCAGGCAGCGGCGTCATCAACTGGAACTTGCGCTTTACCCGAACTCAACAAGAAACTGCCGAGCACTAGGTCCACCCCCACAAGCAGAGCTGCTAAAGTGTAGCCGAATGCGCGCTTCATCTTCTTCTCAGCAAATCAGAGGCGTTCAAGGAGTTCAAGAGCCCGTTAGAATGACAAATGACAAATGACAGATGACAAATTAGCCTCGCTGCAGCCGTCGGCGCCTCGCAATTTGTGATTTGTCATGTGTCATCTGTCATTCTAACGAGCATAAGGCGAGGTTCCGAGGCGTGTCGGCGTGTTTTAGGCGCGAAGCGCTGGTAAGAATAAAGCCTAGGGTGAGTCTGCGAGCCCTAGGAAAACCGAACAGATAAGCGCCAGCGCTGAAGGCGCGTTAGATGGGTCGGACGGATCGGCGTATGCTCAAACGGACAATAGCAACGATTCTGACCTGAAGCTTCACTTCTTCCGCGCCTTCAGCGCTAACCGTTTTTCTTACGACATACCTAGGGCTCGCAGACTCACCCTAGGCTATAATCTTGCCAGCGCTTCGCGCCTCAAAACGCCGACACGCCGACACGCCCACACGCCCACACGCCGACACGCCCACACGCCCACACGCCGACACGCCCACACGCCCACACGCCATGCCGACGCCACGTACCTTGATCATCACCGGAGCCAGCCGCGGAATCGGCGCCGCGATTGCGCTCAAGGCGGCTCGCTCCGAGTATCGCGTAGTAATTAACTACGCCAAAGATCAGGAGGCCGCAGACCGAATCGTTGAACAGATTCGTGGATCCGGTGGCAATGCGATCTCGGTTCGAGCTGATGTATCAGTCGAGTCTCAGGTGATCGCGCTCTTTCAAGAGGCAGAGACGCAGCTAGGCCAGATCTATGGGCTGGTTAACAACGCCGGCATCACGGGCGGTTTTGCCCGCATTGATGAAACCAGCCGTCCGATGCTTGAAAGGCTAATGGCCGTAAATGTGATCGGGCCGATGCTTTGTTTACGTGAGGCCGTTAAAAGGATGTCGACCCGATACGGTCATACAGGCGGATCCATCGTCAATATATCCTCGTTAGCGTCCCGTACGGGAGGCGCTGGGGAATGGGTCCACTACGCCGCTACCAAGGGAGCCATTGACACTCTGACGATTGGACTAGCCCGCGAAGTGGCGAACGAAGGCATCAGGGTCAATGCCGTCTCCCCTGGTCTAATCGACACCGACCTACACGGAGCCGCCGGCGCTCCCGATCGTCCCGCCCGGTTAAGTTCCACCATCCCCATGCAACGGCCAGGTACCGCCGACGAAATCGCCGCCGGCGTCCTCTGGTTACTTTCACCCGAAGCTTCCTACGTCACCGGAACCATCCTTGAAATCGGCGGCGGACGGTGACGGAACTCGGCTTAGCCTCGTTAGGAGTTCAAGGAGTTCGAGGAGTTGCAGGAGTTCAAGGAGAGACACGACAGCCAGGACGATCTAGCGTGATCCAGGCGCCAAAGACAACTGACTACCGATTTACTGATACCTTTGAACCAAACTGGCACCGCTGCCCGGACGCTCATCCGATCCAACGCCTCATGTTTCCTCTCCTTGAACTCCTTGAACTCCTGAACTCCTTGAACTCCTAACGAGCCTAAGGCGAGTTCGCCCGCATGGCGTGCCGGTAGCGGTCTGGCGTCAGGGAGTAACGTTTTCGGAAAACTTTTCCCAGATGGGTGGCATCGGCGAATCCCGTCAGTTCTGCGATTGCGGAAAGCTTCAGATCGGTTTGTACCAGCATCCGCGTCACCTCTCCTAATTTGACGTGGGTAACGAATCGGGCCGGTGTTGAACCGGTCACATCACGGAATCGATGAGAGAACGCGCTTCGACTCATTTTGCGTTTGGCCGCTAGTTGTTCGACCGTTGGTCCGCCGCTCCGCATTCCGTTGAGAACCTCGGTGCGAAGTTCATTCAGCAGCCGTTCTCGCGCTTCAGCCGGATGCAACAAGGAATGGCCGAATCGCTCGTATTCGAGCATGAACGAAAAAAGGAAACGCTCTTCCGTAAATTCGTCCTGACACGCGCCCGTTCGTACTGAATCATAGAGATCCACAGCCCGTCCCATCAAGGCGCTATCCGGCGGGATCGGCCAGACTTGAGACGCCATTCTTTGACGTTTCTTGATCCTTTCCACCACATAGGGGTGATGAATAATGAACCAGAAAAAGGTCCATTCGGCTGATTTCTTCGGGAGCCAATATATATCGTCGCTTGGGACTATCGTCGTGAAAGCGCTACCGGGTTCCAGCCGATGAACCGCCCGCTCCGTTCTGAGGTTCCCCCAACCGCTCAGCGTATATTGCCAGATCACGTAGGGATATTTGGGATGACCACCCCGTTTGCGCCCGTCCCAGTAGTAATCAATGGGATCTAGGCGCGTCTCCAACCCACAATAAACGCTACCAGCGTAAGTTGACGCCTTCTCGGGACAGGCCGGAACTGCACGTAACGTCGTGTACAAATTCTGCAGATTCCGGTCCCCAGCCAAACCGTTCGACGATGGCTTGTTCACAAATAGACTATTATCGATCCGGAACGACTATTGCGACAGCCCTGCGTTTTAATCAAGCTGCAACCATTCGCGCCGAATTCCCACCCGCATCGCTACGCGAAGCGTTGCGGGCGTGGTTTCGTCCGAATCTAGACTTGTCCTTCGGAGCCCGGCTAAGCCGGGCGAAGGAGGACTTAACTTCCCCCAAAAATGATACCTATAAAGATCTCGCTCCTCAGGAGCTTTTTTTTGTCTGGCAATCGTCGTCTGCCAATAGTCCGATTCTCAGCGCTACTAACCGCCTTCGTTTTCGTCGCTACCAGCCAAGCGAAAGACCTGGATCTCTGGTTCATTCCGATGTCACAGGATGGTCCCGCTAAAGGACCGTTAACCAAATGGGTCAATGAAAACGTTCCTAAACTGATCCCTGGGGTTACGGTGCCGAATAACTACGGCCCTCCCATCTATCAGGATGCCCAACAGAAACTGATCGTCCAAGGGCGCCGGGGCAAACCAGACGTGATCGAGGGGGTGCTTGAAGGGATGATTGCTTATCAGAAGGCAGGATTGATTGCGCCGATCGACAGTGAATTCGATAAATGGGCAGATAAAGACAAGTTCATTCCCAGCACCATCAAGGCCCTTACGATTAACGGCAAGTTATACGGTGTGCCCTATAATACCAACGTCCGGGTATTGGTTTATCGTAAGGATCTATTTCAGAAATATGGCATCGAGGCGCCCAAGACTTGGGAAGAATTGATCAAGGACGCTGCCCTGATTTCATCCAAAGAAGACGGGGTGGCCGGCCTCGGATTAACGACTAAAAACGGGAGCGTTCGCACCTTTCAGGAGTTCATCTCTTTCTTCTTCCAGGTGAACGGTGGAGAAAATCCCTTTAAATTTAACGAGTCTTCCAAGAAGTGGGAGATGAACACCACGCCGGAAAAACTCGCCCAGGTCCTAAAGCTGTATCAGGATGTCTTTTTCGACGGTACCCCTCCGTCAGCCAATCAAAATACGCGGGGAAACGACTACCAAGCGACCGATACCGACTACGTCTCTGGAAAATCAGCCATGGTACCGATGGGGCCCTGGCTCTATTCCTACCGGTTAACCGGCGATACGCCGAAGAAGATTCTGGAAGAAGAAACGGGAGTCGTGCCTCTGCCGTTGCCTGCCGGGGGAACCCAAGCGACCTACCTGGAAGTTAAACCGTTAATGATCAACGCCGCCAGCAAGGATAAGCAAGACGCGTGGTCCCTAATCAAGGTCTTGGCCAGTAAAGAGTTTGTGGCTTTGGATAACCAAGTTGAAGGAGTCAATCCACCACGGCAAGACGTGGCGGATCTGCCGGAGTTTAAGGACAACTGGTGGCAGAAGGCGTTTAGCTCCCAACTGGGCACGGGCGTGGCATTGGCTGCGATCAACTGGGGTTATGTGGTCAATGACATTACCGAGGCAATACAAAAGGTGATCTACAAAAACAGCTCGCCCGACGAGGCCGGCAAAGCCCTTTATTCGACCCTGGAAGAGCGAGCGAAGAATAATCAATTGTAGGAAGCGCGGGCGCGAATGGGTGATTGGGCGCCTCTCTTGTCTCGAAGGGACGAAAGGACTCAGCCCGGGGTTTTAACCCCGGGTACGGTCAATTTTGTGGTTCGCCCTGAAAGGGCGACAGATGGGTCCGTGGAACCGATGTCGTCTTCGATTACAAATCGCTTCCGCCCCTTCGGGGCGGCTCGTCATCTAAAACCGTTCCCTGGGGTTAAAACCCCAGGCTTAGTCCTTCAGTCCCTTCGGGACAAACCCAATCGCCCACACCCTCATTTCCCCTAGCCTAATACCAATTTACGCAACATGATGCCCGAAACGATGGACACGCAGGACCTGGCTTTCCAGCAGCCCACGGCTGGTGCGCCCAAAGGATATCGGACGCCCTTCCTGGTTCGGCTTTGGAAAGAGTCCTTCGGCTATCTTCTATTACTACCCGCGCTCACCATTATTCTCGGGCTCAACCTTTATCCTACTGCCTACGGAATTTTCACTTCCTTCACCGATCAATCGCTACTCGATCCAAATCACTACAATCTGATCGGCCTAGCGAATTATTTTAAACTTTTCGCTGACCCGATCTTCCAGCTCTCATTTCTTCATTCTCTGGAGCTCACGGCCACCGCCGTTGGTCTCCAAGTAGTCTTTGGCTTGATCTTAGCTCATCTCTTGATTCAAAGGGTTCCCGGTATCCAGCTATTTCGGAGCCTGGCGATGGTAACCTGGGTGCTACCGATCATCACCGCTGTCGTTATCTTCCGCTTCTTTACTCTCCCCAACTACGGGTTCTTTAATCTGCTGTTAACTAAGGTCGGTCTAAGCCAATGGACCAGAAACTGGTTTGGGGACGAGAACTTTGCCTTCCTGCTCGTCCTGGTGATGCATCTTTGGCGTAACATCCCTTTTTACGCGATCGCCTTCATGGCAGCGATGCAGGCTATCCCGCAAGACCTTTACGAAGCCGCTCGCATCGACGGCGCCACCCGGTGGCACCGGCTCATCTTCATCACCTTGCCTAACCTGCGCTATATCATCCTGGTAATGGTGGTCCTGCATGTCACCTTTACCTTTAACAATTTCGATTTCGTCTTTCTCTCCACCGGCGGCGGCCCGGTAAACGCGACCGAAGTTTTACCCACTTATATTTATAAACAAGCCTGGAGCGGCTATGCCCTCGGTTACGCCAGTGCCGGCGGCGTGGTGATGTTAGTCGTATTAGTCATTCTCGTAACGATCTGCCGCCGAGTGATTGGAGGATACGAGACAGAATGAAAGCCACTCACCGCATCATCGTTTACCTAGGGCTCGCCCTATTCTATCTCTTTTTGCTCGGTCCGATGGCCTGGCTTGTCCTCTGCAGTTTTCGGACCTCGGATTCGATCCAATCCGGTCATATCTGGCCGGCCCTCTCCGAGCTTACTTTGTATAACTACCTGGAAGCCTTTAACCTGAATAACTTTCCGCAGCTCGTGGGTAACTCGATCTTTATCGCCACGACCGTGATGCTGCTGGTGGTCTTAATTGCCAGCCTGGGTGCATACGGTCTCAGCCGGTTCCCGTTAAAGGGCAAACCGTATCTGATGCTCGCCTCACTGTTACCTCAGTTTTTTCCGTACGTTTTAGTGCTGGTACCATTCTACGTTTTGATGTCGAACCTGTCTTTGGTTGATACTCACGTCGGCGTGATCCTCACCCATACCTCGATCACCTTGCCGTTCGCGCTTTGGATGTTAACCGGTTACTTTAACGCAATTCCCCGCGAGCTCGATCAGGCAGCCGCCATTGACGGTTGTTCTCGTTTAGCGATTCTATTCAGGATCCTCTATCCGATCGCTTTGCCCGGCCTGGTCGTAGCGGGGTTCTTTGCTTTCGTAGTCTCGTGGGGCGATTACCTTTTTGTCTCGATTCTCTCTCAGAGCAACTCCACCCAAACGTTGCCACTCGGTTTACAAAGCTTTCTGCAGAGCTTGCAAGTGAAATGGGGCCTGATCACCGCCGGTACGGTGATCGCTATTGTGCCGACCATCCTGTTTTTCGCCGTCGTGCAACGACGCCTGGTCGCAGGACTCACTGCCGGAGCAGTCAAAAGCTGAACTCGCTTGAAGCTCGCTCAGCATGACAAAATGACAGATGACAGAATGACAAATTGCGGATACGGCTCGCGCCTGGTAGCGGACCTGTCCCGAAGGGACAACAGGACTCAGCCCGGGGTTTTAACCCCGGGTACCGATAAACAAGGGGCCAGCCCTGAAGGGGCGAAAGAATTTAGGCCCGTCGTTCGTTTATTAGCCGCTAGTTTAGGAACAACTCTCTACCGCCCCTTCAGCACCCCCAACCCGCTACGCGGGTGCAATTCGGACTTGGCGCAGTACTCCAACACTCCCGCACTCCATCACTCCGCGCGGCCCGATTCGAGGACGAGGACGAGAACGAAGCGCCTTGTGAGGGCGGGCGCTGTCTGGGCTGATAACCCGGGGTTAAAACCCCAGGCTGAGTCCTATAGTCCCTTCGGGACAAGATCTGACGGATTTTTTCAAGGGGGGTCTTGTGCGGGTTCCAGCTCACTCGGACCCAAGAAACTTAACTAACTCAATCACTTTATGGCTAAGATCACATTTATTGGAGCGGGAAGCATCGTCTTCACTCGGAACCTCACTAATGACATCCTGCAGACGCCGGCGCTGAGCGATAGCACCATCGTTTTGATGGACATCGACGCCCATCGCCTAGAGCAGTCACGCCAAATCGTCCAATCAACGATCGATCGCCGCGGGGTTAAGGCCACGGTAGCGGCTACCCTCGACCGCAAGGAAGCCATCAAAGACTCAGACTATGTGATCACGACCTTTCAGCAAGGCGGTCTGGATGCCTATCAATTCGATATCGAAATTCCGCAGCAGTACGGGATCGAACAGTGTGTCGGCGATACCCTAGGACCAGGCGGTGTATTTCGCGCCCTGCGGACCATCCCGGTCCTGATCGATATTTGTTCGGAGATCGACCAGTACGCTCCAGAAGCCTTGCTTCTCAATTATGTAAATCCAATGGCCGCTAACTGCTGGGCGATCGCCGCAGGCACCGGTCTCCCGCATGTCGGGTTATGCCACAGTGTTCAAGGCACCAGTCAGCTACTCGCCGAATGGATTAACGTGCCTTATGCGGATGTCATTTTTTTCTGCGCTGGCATCAACCATCAAGCCTTCTTTCTCGAGTTCCGGACTAAGGAAGAAGATCTGTACCCGAAAATCATCGCCGCCGTCGAGGATCCCGCCATCTATGGACAAGAACCGGTACGAATTGATCTGCTAAAATATTTTGGCTATTTCGTGACCGAATCCAGCGGTCATGCCAGCGAATATGTCCCTTACTTTCGCAAGACCGCCAAAATGGTAAACAACGAGCTCGTCCCGCGGTTCACCGACCAGATCAACGATTGGTTCGAATTTGGCCGTACCGGCGGCTATCTCCGTCATTGTTACGATCGGGTCCAAAAGTTCCAACAAGAGTACGATTCTATTTTGCAGGAAGAGTTGAGCTCGGAACGCACGCATGAATACGGCGCCCGCATCATAGAAGCCATCGAAACCAACCAGCCGATTACCATCAATGGCAACGTTCCGAATGACGACCTGATCGACAATCTTCCGGGAGGTTGTTGCGTCGAGGTGCCCTGTTTGGTTGACGGAAACGGAATTCAACCGATAAAAGTTGGCCCACTGCCCTCTCAGCTGGCAGCTCTTAACCGCACGAATATTAACGTTCAAGAGCTAATCGTCGAAGCTGCCCTGACCGGCAACAAAGACGCTGTCTATCATGCGGTGATGCTAGACCCTTTAACTGCTGCCGTCTGCACTCTGCCGCAAATTCGCGAGATGGTAGATAAGATGCTCGCCGCCGAAGCCCAATGGCTGCCGAAGCTCGCCTGAGGCGGCCGAGACTCGCCTGAAGCTCTCCTCGGAATTACAAATGACAAAAGACAGATCACAAATATTAGGTGGCGCGTGCTTTGGCCATTTGTCATTTGTCATCCTGTCATTTGTCATGCGGACGAGCCTAAGGCGAGTCCGCTAGAGCGATCCTCTCATCCCCGCCAGATTCCGTTTCATCTCGGCAACCCGAGAATTATGTTCTTGGCCGCGGCGGGTCACCACGATGGTTGCTAAGATGTCGATTAAGGTGAGCGCCGCTAACCGCGAAATGGTCGGGGTATAAACGTCGGTGTTTTCTAACGTCTCCACTAACAACGTTACCGTGCAATGTTCTACCAGCGGCCCGATTTTGCCGGTTATGGCGATCACCGCGGCGCCGTTCCCCAGAGCGGTCTTTGCCGCCTCAATCACTCCTTTAGTCTGACCGGTGTTCGAGATGGCTACTACCACGTCGCCCGGCTTCATCATTGAAGCAGCGATGAACTGTTGATGTGAGTCACAATGCGCCGCGCACGGCACTCCGAATAACGGAAACTTCTGTTGTGCGTCTAAAGCGACTATTCCGGATGCGCCAAAGCCGAAGAACTCGATGCGGTTAGCCGCCAATAGCAGATCGACCGCTTTGTTCAGCTCGTCTTTATCTAACTTTTTGCGCGCCCAATCCAGGCTATTCATGCTGTAGTCAAAGATCTTATCAGCGATGACGCCAACAGGATCAGCCGGCAAAATGACTGAGTGGGTGGCCGGCATACCCAGGGCGACACTTTGGGCGAGGCGAACTTTGAAGTCCTGAAACCCTTCAAAACCAAGTGCCTCGCAGAACCGGATCACGGTCGGCTCACTCACCCCGGATCGCCTGGCGGTTTGGTCTACGGTCGCATTGAGTACAAAGTCCGGCGCAGCCAAAGTAAGTTCAGCGACCTTGCGATCGGAAGGACGAAGATCTTGCAGAGAAGTCGATATTATCTCGAGCAGGTTCCTATTCGGATCCTTGGCAATTGGGGGTCGGGGTCGTCTAGGCACTGGGAAGTAGTATCGGGGAGGGCGCGCAGCTTGTCCGACGTAGCTTATGGGTCCTGAGCTTCTTGGCTATTTCGCTCGGCGAAGTCGGATCCCCGCGCGCCGGGTTTTAAAAAGTAACGTGTCCCTACCTTCGCTCTTGCGAGTTGGAGCCGGTTCTGCGTGTTCTCAGCAGCTTGATCTATTAGCGCTGGATCGATGGTATTAAACGCGAACATCCCAAAGTGATGGGCGATCAGGGCGGGAATTTTCGCGTCCTGGCAGAGTTGCACCGCTTCTTCAAGCGTAAAGTTCCCAGGAATTTTCTTTTCGCGAAGTTCCGGGCGACGTCCATTAACCGGTAACAGAGCTAACCGCGGACCAGATTGGATCATCCTCTCCATCAATCCGGGATAGCAGACAGTATCACCTGAGTGATAGATTAAACCCGCTTCCACCTCGAGAAGATATCCTAAGAACCGATCGCGGCCAAGTTGATCGTACTCGAAACTCTCGTGAGCTGCTTTTACGGGTGTCACCTTCAACCGATCACTTAGCTGGATTTCGCGCTCGGCTTCCGTCCAAACGATCTGTTCTTTCCTTAAACCCGCGCGGCCTACCTCCGGTTCACTTGCTGCCGGCACGATCAAACGGACATCAGGAAATTTGCTCCCAATCTCTCTAATCATCGGAATGTCCAGATGGTCGCCGTGATGGTGCGTGCAGAAGACAAAATCGAGCCTCGGCAGTTTTGCAACTGTGATCGGTGGCGCCATCAGTCTGGTGTGCGAAAAGAGTTGGCCGCGATATTTTTCGGCTAGTTGATCAGACAGGTACGCATCGATGAGAAAATTCAATCCGGGAAACCGCACTAAAAAACCCGCTTGCCCGAGCCAGTAAAGCTCAACGCCGCCGGGTTCGTTCGCAAGATTATCAGCCAACGAACCTTCGAATCGAACCATCTCAAGGGTCGGCATTTTGCGAGGGTCGCGAAGACGTGGGAACGTTTTCAAAAAATGCGATAAGATTTTGAACCGCTTCGAGCGCAGAGCGATCAACACTTTCTCGCGTGAATGCGCCGAGATGTGAGGTCGCGATGACCCGAGGATGCGCGATCAGTTTAGCCGCATCAGCGTCAGCCTGATCGAATACGTCGGAACAGTAGGCGGCGATTCTCCCGTCTCCCATCTGCTGCAGCAGCCCCTCTTCATCGACCAGCGTTCGCCGGGCTGTATTGATCAACGTCAAACCGGGTCGCACCCGGCTTAAGAGAGTTTTGCTGAACAGCGGTTTGCCATCTGGAGATGGAGGGCAGTGCAGTGTGATCATTTCAGCCTCGCGGATCGCGAACTCCAGATCAACCCGGGCAAACGGTGCGGTAGCAACCTCCAAAGGCTCGATCACTGACACTACAGAACCGAAAGCAGCAAAGAGCCGGGCAACGGCCTGCCCGATACGTCCATACCCAACTACCGCCACTTGCCGGCCGTTCAACTCGGTACCCATCGAACGGCGCCAGACACCTTCTTTGAGCCCGCGGTCAGCCAAATGAATACTGCGAGCCGCCATTAACGCGAGTCCCAAAGTAAGCTCAGCGACCCCTTGGGCATTCGCACCGTTTGCCCGCAGCACCGTGATCCCACGCTGCGCGGCGTCCACCAGCGGGATATTATCAATCCCGCTACCGTTCCGGCTGATCACCCTTAACCCGTTGGCGGCAGCTAGCACCTTCGAACTCACCGGCTCAACCCCGGCAATCCATCCCACACAACCCTGCACCAGCTCGCAAAGCTCTGCTTCTTCCGGAAGCCGGCCTTTCGGGCCCAAAACAATTTCCCAACCAGCCTGACGTAGACGTTCAAAGGCTGGATGATCGCTATGGGTCAATGACCGCGGGGTAACTAGAACTCGTCTCACTTTCTTCCGCTTACACGTGCCGCAATTTCGGCTAATTTAGAAACCCGTTCGTTCGGAATGTCCACATGGAAAACATCGGCAATCACGCAGCTCCATCCATGTACAAAGTAGTCCCAACCGTCGTGCACCGTGAGAGCTCGCTCGGTGGTGACTCGATTGGCTTGATGGTAAAAGTCGAGGGCGCCTCGATAGTTCAATTCCCATACGATCGCCCGACGCGGAAAATGCCCGTTATCCGTAATCGGCGAGCCGGGCCGGTCTTTTCCTAAGCCGGTCGCATTGATCACTAACGATCCCTCTTTTAACCCTTCCAGGATCCGATCGTTGTCCTTAGGATCTTGCACCAGCTCGATTTCCAGCGTCGCCGTGTCGACTAACTCTCGTAGATGTGCCAGACGCTCCGCCGATACGTCGGAAACAATCACCCGCTCCGGTCCGCCCAACCGGTGTTCGCCGGCCAGCAAGAACCAGGTGATGGCTACCCCGGCGCCACCGCAGCCCATGCAGAAAACGTCTCCCCCTTCACCAGGCCAGAATCCCGGCGGGATCATCCCGGTCAATGCGCGGCCGGCCGATACGGGATCTTTAGCTTGTCCAATTAATTTACCGGTCCGCTTCGAGATCGAGCTGACTTCGTGCATCAATGAGGCAAACCAATCCAGTTCATCGAAAAGCTGAGACGCCGCCTGAAACAGATCGATCTTGTGAGTAGTAACTAACGCTCCCATCGAATTGGCGTCATCTCGAATAAAAGTGACGACCTGCTGATATTGGTCCGGGCCAGCATGCAGGGGCAGATCAATTCCATTAATGGCTACGTCGCCCAACCCCAGCTCTTTCGCCCATTCAGGAAAAACGCGCATGATCGACGATTGCTTGGTCGATACGCCAATAAAATGGATCGTTGGCCCGGGACTCGAATCTGAATTCCTGCTCATGCCGATTTGATCGCCTTAGCCATTCGCACACTGGTGGCAACCGACTCTCTTACGGCTGCCCAATCTTTGTCCTTAATCCATGGCCGCGCCGCCAGCCATGAACCGCCTACCGCAATCACGCTCGGCTCCAACAGCCAGCTCTCCAGATTGTTCAAGTTGATCCCGCCAGTGGGTACGAATGCGGGCGAAAACGCTCGAAAAGTAGCCGCTAATGTTCTCAAAAAGCGGGCGCCGCCGATTTCCTCAGCCGGAAAGAATTTGCAGGCGGTTACACCCAGCGCCAAGGCGCCTTGTAGTTCCGATGCCGTCGCTACTCCTGGCAAATAGGGGACGCCCTTCTTCACCGCGGTTCCAGTCAGCCTAGGATCGAATCCGGGAGAGACCAGAAACTGGGCGCCCGCATCGAGAGCTTGCTGGAACTGTTCCTGTACGACAATCGTTCCAGCCCCAACGAACATTTCCGGAAACCGCTTTCTCACCAACGCAATCGATTCCGCGGCCGCGCCGGTTCGAAACGTCAACTCGATAACCGGCAGGCCACCCTTCAGCAAAGCTTCCGCCAAAAAAGGTGCGTCAGTCGCAGAATCCAATTCAATAACCGGCACTAACCGATGCTTGGCGATGATGTCGAGAAACGTATTGGGCATGTTTCATTTCAAAGATAGATGAATTGGTTGCGCGCAACGAAGCATGGGGAGGGACCACGCCCCCGCGGTCCATCGAGCGCACGGGAGGGCGCGCTGCCTGTCCGACGTAGCCTACAGTGAATGACTCGCTTTCGTCTGCTGGCTGCGAAGTCGGATCCTCGCGCGCCGGGGTACGGTCTGCACGCTTGATTAAACCAATCTTCGCTCTGTACCGGGCAACGAACAGCGGACCGCGGGGACGCGGTCCCTCCCCACGGTGCGTTGCGGCGGGGAGACGGTCCGTTGTCCCCTAAATTTCTAACTCTGCGTCCCAGACACATAGGCTTCAATCTCCTCAGCTGTCCGAGGACGGTAGTGCGGATTGGGGACCAGTTTCCAGCCACCGCCTTCAACCGACACCACCAGTTGCCGAAATCCCTTGGCTTGCCTCACAATTTCGAAATCCTGACCTGCATCGGCCGGATAAGAGAACAGGGTCGCGAAAACGTTCTCACCGACGTTCACACTGCGGTGTACCCAAAACGGTGGCACGTAAACCAGGCTTCCGGGTCGCATCTCCGTGGCTTTGACTTCGCCAGCCAAGCTTTCCAGCAATAGAACGCCGTGCCCGGCCAAACAATAGTAAGTTTCCGGCCGGTCAGCCCGCTGATGGAGATGTCCTCTCGTCATAAAGTACTCTTGACCAACCTTGCCCGGCTCAAGGACGCTAATCCCCGTGATCAAATCGTTGCCCTGATCACTGAAGCGCGCTTCATCCACGCGATAAGCGAGTGCGTCAGCAAAAGTCTCTGCTAGACGGTCGAACGCCGCTTGGTCGGCATAAATCCCGCCCAATTCACCGAAATACTTCTTATAACCGCCGGTGTTCGGTTGAATCTGCAGTGTCTCCGGGTTCACAAAAGCCAAGAAAGGGGACAGAACGTTGGAAAGACTCATCGCGATACTGGTTAATTGGGTTCTGCAAGAGCGAAACGTGAATCAGGCAGCGAGCCTCGCTTGCGAGGTCGACCTAGCCAGGATTGCCTGTTTACAGTAGTAATACAACAGAATTTATTGACATTATTGGAGTAAGAACCGAGCTCCAGAAGCGAAATATCTGAAGCTCTAATTTCCCAGAGCTCGCTCGTGAGATCTGCTACGAAATCTTGCGGCTCGCGTCCCCTGCCACTACAAAACGCTTTACTACAGAAAATGGTTGCCGGATCAATTTGAGTAGCAATACTACGCAATGGACCCGGAAAACCATTGTTCTTTCCCGGCAACCTCAAAAAATCCGTGTTCCACCTTATGAGCATCTTCAACCCGCTACGCCGGCGCAATTCGGACTTGGCACAGTACTCCAACACTCCCGCACTCCATCACTCCGCGTGGCCGGATTCGAGGACGAGGACGAGAACGAAGCGCCTGGTGAGTCATTCCGCTCCAAGCAATCGTCCCCCACTCTTACGCATCGCTGCCAAGCCCGCGGCCGTTTTCGGCCTGGGTGTTGCTCCAGACAGGCTTCCGCGGCAGGAAGTCCTAGAGAGGAGCCAGAATCCAGGAGCCAGGAGGACGTTGAGTCAGCAAAAACGTTGGGACGGAAAGACGCCCAGTCTTGAAAGTAATCAGTAATCAGTAATCAGTAATCAGTGAGTCAGTAATCAGTATATTAAAGGAGTCTGGACGGACACGAGAGGAGTCATTGACGATCAGTCACTCGTTACTGACCTTCTGATTACTGATTACTGATCACCATAGGCCCTCGTTTACCGCCAAAACATGCCTCACCGCCCGCCCTCCTAGCTCCTGGATTCTGACTCCTGGCTCCTTCTCCTTGAACTCCTTGAACTCCTCGAACTCCCCATGCCGCCAACCAAAGATCTCTTCCTGGCCATCGACGTAGGTACCGGCAGTGTACGAGCTGCATTAACGGATCTTGACGGCCACATCGTAGCCTTCCATTCCGCTGAGCACGACCAGCAGGTGCCCCACTTCGGTTGGTCTCAACAGCGTCCATCTGACTGGTGGCGAGGGGTTGTACTCTGTATCCGAGCGGTACTCGATAAGATCGAAAATGCCGCTTCCCGGATCATTGCCGTGGCTGGCTGCGGCCAGATGCATGGCACCGTTCTACTCGACCGGGACGGGGTTCCTGTCGTCGACTACGCTCCGCTTTGGAACGATAAACGGACTCGAGACGTGCTCGATGAATTTCTCAAACAACACGATCAAGAAAAGCTATTACCCATCACCGGCAATCCCGCTGCCACTGCATGGCCGGCGTTTAAGCTGCTCTGGTTTAAGAAGGAGCATCCAGAGGTCTATCGCCAGGCGGTCTCAGTTCTCATCGTTAAAGATTTTATCAATTTCCGATTAACCGGTTGCCAAGCGATTGACCATCCGGAAGCATCGACAACTTACCTTTATGATATCGAGAAACGCGCTTGGAGTTCATCGCTAGCGGAGCTCTTAGGGCTAGATCAACAGATCCTCCCTGAGATCAAACGGCCGGTCGACCTCGTTGGCGCCATTACCCGGGCAGCTTCTGACGAAACCGGGCTATTGGCTGGCACCCCGGTAGCCGTTGGAGCCGGAGACTTCCCAGTTACTTTGCTGGGATCAGGTGTAAGCCGGATAGGAATTGGCTCCGACTCCACCGGCACTTCAACCTTATTGACTCTGCAGACCGACCACGCAGTTCTGCATCCCATTATCAGTAATGTCCTCGGCATCGACGAAGGCTGGAGTGCGTTTACCATTCTGGATGCCGGAGGCGATGCTGTCCGCTGGGCTCGCCGAGCGTTCCACGACAATCAGGTCAGCTACGACGAGCTGGTCAAAGTCGCGGCATCAGCTCCTCCCGGGTCCGATGGCCTCATCTTCTTACCTTACCTGAACGGAGAACGATTGGGATCGCGCCGGAACGCCCGTGCCCAATTCTTTGGCTTAACTTACGCCCACGCCAGCGGGCATCTGCACCGAGCCGTAATGGAAGGGGTGGCTTTCGCTTCCCGCCGGAACCTCTCCATTATGGAACAGAGCGGGAACCCCATGGAGTACTTGGTGGCAAGCGGTGGCGGCGCAAAAACCCGTCTCTGGCTCGAGATCAAAGCAAGCATTTATCGGACGCCGATCCGGACCACTCAGCACGCTGAATCCAGTATCTTGGGCTGCAGCATGATTGCCGGCGTCGCGGCCGGTGTTTACCCCAACCTGGCGGAGGCCGCCAAAAAATTGATCCAGCTGGACCAAGAAATTCTTCCCAACCCGGATTGGGTCCCGCGTTATGAAAGACTGGCTGATCTATTCGACCAGATCTACAACGACGCTGGGCCTTACTATCAAAAATTGGATGACTATGCGGCCCAGTTTGATGCTCGAGCCGGCACCGAGGCCACCCGGCCGACCGCCTCGTGATACAAATCAGGTCGAAAACATTTTGCGATGCTCACTCTTCGAACCAGGGCGGGGTTAAGCGTTCCGGATCCAATCATTTGGCGGAGCACCCATTCAGCTTTGTCGAATCCCGGCTCATTGGTGTTCCCACCAGCAAAAATAAGAAATTCGGCGACATTTCTTTTATCGAGCTGACCGTTTAATCCGGAGCGGATCGCCCGAACGGAGGTATTCAGGTATCTCTTATGCGACAGGGTTTTTGCAATTTGGCCGCGATTGGCTGGTTCAGAGCAAAACTCACAGGCCTCTATTAGGGCCGAGATCAACCCAATATGTTGCTCATGGTAAGCTTCGGCGAAAATCTGCCGAACCATCAGGACCTTTTCGACATGCCCAGGAAAGAGAGCGGCACTGGTTGCGGCGCAAACCCCGGCGCCTGCTAGAATCGCTACTGAATTCCAAGGTTCGCCTACACAAAAACCGTCCAAATGACCCGCTTCCAGATTCGCTACCATTTGCGGCGGCGGCACCACAACGATGCGGACATCATGCTCAGGGCTGACGGCCTGCTGCTCCAACCATTTGCGCAGTATGAAATGGTGCGAAGACACGGAGGAGACAATGCCGAAAGTGGGCCGGTGTTGCTCTGAGCATTCGTTCTTTAGCACGTCGTGAAAGCTCGATTCTGCGGCTAACCGCCATAGACGCGATGAGACCGTGATCGCGTTTCCATGCAGGTTCAGCACGAGACCGGTAAGACAGGGTTGCGCAATCGAGCCAAGGCCCAGCGTCGCGGCAAAGACCATGCCGGCTAAGGCGTGAGCAGCATCAAGCTGGCCATACGCCAGCTTGTCACGCACCGTGGCCCAACCTGGCTCCCGGCTGAGTTCCACTTGCAAACCATACTTCGAAAACAAGCCCAATTCGTAGGCGAGTACAATTGGAGCACAATCGTTTAACGGAACAAACCCGAGTCGAATCTTTTGGTTAGCCAATGCTTTATATTGTTAGAATTGTCCTATCGCGTGGTGAATCCGAAATACAGCCAGATGCGTACCACTCGGGCTGATCGCCTACCGCGCACGAATTGTGCTGGCTATTTGGTGCAACCTAGCGCGTGCATCCGTTTTGACTAAATGATGAAATCGTTTCATGAGTGACGGCTTGCTGGATGGCAGGCAACTTCGCGCGTTTGTTGTCCTCGCTCGGTGTGGCAGCTTTACAGAGGCGGCGCGGCAGCTTTTTTTGTCCCAGTCGGCCGTCAGCCACGCCATGAAAGCATTGGAGACACGAGTTGGCTGTCGCCTTTTTGACAGAACGGGAAAAAACGCAACACTCACCCAAGCCGGCGAACAACTACTGCATCATGCCGAACGCATCTTGGCGGAGATGATGAAGGCTCAAAACGAATTGAAGCGGCTTAACAAATGGGGTCAATCGCGATTAAGGATCGGGGCCAGCGCGACAGCGTGTCAATATCTGCTTCCCACTATATTTCGCGAGTTTCGGGAAAGCTTTCCGGATTGCACGATCAGCATCGAGCCGGGAGACACGCCGTTGGCGGTGGAGCTGCTGCAAGAACATCGCATCGATCTGGCGTTCGTCCTCGAACCGCGGCGCGAAGAGCGGCTAGCATTTGTGCCACTATTCGAAGACGAGTTACAATTCCTGGTCAGCCCCCTGCACGACTGGGCAAAAGCCGGCAAAGTGAAAGAAGCCGACATATCGCGTCAAAACTACATTCTCTATGGGAAAGCTAGTTACACCTTCCAAATGATCGATGATTATTTCCGAACCCAGAACCGGGTTCTACCTTCATGCATCGAACTTGGCAGCATGGAGGCCATCAAAGAGATGGTCAAAGTAGGGCTAGGGATCAGCGTCTTGGCTCCGTGGGTCGCCGCGGAAGACTTACGGCAGAAATTGCTGGTGGCTCTCCCGCTCGGTCCAAAGAAGCTGGCCCGCAAATGGGGAATAGCGCACGCCCGCGGTCGCCGACTGACTTTGTCCGAGGAAACGTTCATTGGTATTTGCCGAACGGTCACGGAAAATCTGGAAACGAGGATTACAATTCCTTAGTGTCTCAACGCGTTTTGCGTGTGGTTGACGAAGAAAGAACATTCAGCCGCCTTCTGCCGCAAGAAAACGTTTACCGGCTACCGACTGACGAAGAATGGAGCTTTTGTCATACGCAAAGGCAGCGGTAACGCGTTAGAAAGAGGAGCGCCTGCTGGGATCGGTAAGACCAGTGGGGCGACGGCCGAAGCGATTAACCTACCAGCGGCGGCGCCGTAAACTGACTTAAAGCCTTCGCGGCCTTGGGTAGATGGCCTGCCGGCTTCACCTGTCAACGCCTCGTCTCGCGCCTCGCGCCGCGCTATGCATCACTCGGCGTCAGTGCTGCTTGCTATTCCCTTACTGCTTGGACTTTCACCATTTACTCTTTGCGTAGTCTCCCGGCGCACTAGCGTACTTTGTTCCCGTTCATTAAACGACCCTATCTATGGTTGAGAAGATTTCTGCGGTTACCCTTCGGGTTGCGAACATGGAGGCATCCGTTCGTTTTTACAAAGACATCTTGGGACTGGAGATCAGCTACGGTGGCGAAGGCTCATCCTTCACATCGCTCCGCACAAAAGACGGCGACACGATTCTGAACCTCGAACACGGCAATCCTGATATTGAGTGGGGGCGGTTGATTTTTCACGTTTCTGATGTTGACCGTTTCTGGGAATACCTCACGGAAAAGGGCTTTCATCCCGAGAGCCCATGCGATGCCTCGTGGGGCGAACGTTATTTTCATATGACCGATCCTGATAGCCATGAGCTTTCATTTGCTCGTCGGTTGTAGTCTAAAAACGCCATTCCCGTGAGATTCGACGACGGGCTTTCAGAAGTGATCTGCCATTTCCGAATACCGTTTGTGTCATCACCTCCATCGGTATGCCCGGAGATGGACCGCCACCTCACACTCATACCCGTGAAGACGAGACATTCATCATCCAGCAAAAACCCCGCTAAATATACCGTGGTTTGAGCCGGTCTTCGCCACGTTATGGGTGGCTGGCAAAGCCGGCAAAAATACCGTAAAATCAAGGAACATAATGCCAGAGCAAGCGCAGCATATTATTAGCAAGCTAAGACGCTGCTCTTTATGGCTTGAGGAACGATGTTCTATTGATGTCGAGCCTTACCGATCGGATTCTTCAGACCGCCTTCGAAGCTTTTTTAACCCGCAACAGCGAGATCTGCGACCAGGTAGTTGCGGAAGATGAGGCCGATTTCCTTTAATTCCTCGAACAACAGAGAGTGCTGTTTACATAACCACCAGGAGGACGAACGATGCTGAACCTGGATGTTCGGCTTCATCCACAACTTCGAGAGCAGCTCTGGAGAGGGCCGGCCGCCGTATCGGCGTATCTATTGGTACCTACGCAGCTCATCGGTATTACGCTTACAGCGCTATTTTTGAAAGCTCTAACCGGTCCAAGGCTTTATGTTCTTTCGGTTAGTGGCCTGCTCTGCGTTTTGCTAGCCTGGGTCGACAGACTGGTTTCCTGCCAGAACCACAATCTCGGACTGTTGCAATTTTCTCTGGCACAGAGTCGCCACCGCCTCAAGGCAATGGGAATCCGCTCAGAAGAAATTGATCCATTCACCAACCCAATAACTAACAGATCTCTACGTTAGGAGAGTCCAGAAAACGGGGTCACCTCACCGCTCCATTTTCGCAGACTATGAAAAAACGCCAATCAAAACATTACACTACTTCATCATTGGATCCGGGGACGCAGGTAGTTCAGAGGCTTGTAAAATTCGCCTGCAAGCCAAACCGTGAAAAATTGCAGAGTGTGCTGTACCACTTGTCAGAGAGCGATTGGTATTGGAAAATCCATAGTCCGGGAGGCGACAGAACGGTTTACATTATTGGACTGTTTGGTACCGGACGTTGGTATGTCACTGAACTGGTGCGGCAGCATATTGGAGAAAGGGCGAAATATTTTAGGTTTGGAATCATCCGCTCGCATCGAGTTCCGACATCGATGGTCTACGGCGGCCATGCCACGATAAAGTATGTGTCTCGTGCCCAGGCGTTGCCAGCGTTGACTAACCGTATCTTGGAAACGGTCAGAGCGGGAATTGCCGATTTGATTTTTGTCTATCGTCACCCCCTCGATTCGTTGCTAACAAATTGGGTTTTCTGGCGGAACTATATTCGCGAGATTAATCCGAATGCTACGATCTCGCAGGTCTACAAGAACAAAGAGCAATTATATGTCGATCTGGACCAGGATTTCCCGGAATTCCAGGCCTTTGTCGAAGGCGACCCTGGTTTTTTCGTTGGAGTACCTGCAAAACCAGCGAACATTGAGGACCAAACTGTACCCCCAGGTTCACGATTTTTATCTTTCAAGGAGTTTGTCGAGGAGAGTGAGCTTTTTTTTCAATCCGCCACGCTCGCTTTGCGGCTCGAAGACTTCATGATCGATCCGCTCAAGGAATTCTCTAAGATCCTTACACTTATGTCGGTCGATCTGGAGTTAGACCGCTTACGTCTATCTCCTCCGGAATCCAAGGCTTACCGTTATTTGTCTGTGAGAGAGAAAGTCCCTCGCTTCAGAGATTTTCTCAATGGGCTAGATGCGGAAGCGAGAAGACGGATTGAGAGAATCGGCTATAGCATAGGCTAGGTTGAGGGCAGTTGGATTTATGGGCCCGCTAATAGCGGCTCCAGCTGGAGCTCTCCCTCCCTTACCATCTTCTCGTACAGCACCACGTCCTCCGGATTGTCGATTTCGCCCCATTGGCCATCGGTGCTGAAAGTGCCGATAGAGAGCTCCTTCCTGGTTAACAGTTGGCGCAGCAATCCGGTCACATCGAGGCGATCGCGGATCGGTGTGTCGAGATTAACGAGTAGCGCCTCAATGGCAGCCCACGCCGGTGGCGTGAATTTCAAGAGGCCCATGTATTGCCCCTCGATATCTTCAATTTTCGTTGTCTTGCCGCCGATCTCCAGCAATTGGCCCGCGGCATTGACCCGGAAGGTTTCAGCGTCGGCCAACGGATCGGCGAAACGCCGGGACCAGAGTCGGTGCCAGGCCCGGTCGTAAGTTATGACCAACTGACCTGGAGCGCAGGCCAGGCCGCACACCAACTCGCTGCGATAAAAGATGTCGGCATAACTGATGATGACCGGTCCCGAACGTAGCCAAGGACTAGCTGCAGCGAGCGATATCACCATATTGGTTTCGGCCCATCGCTCGTTGACGAAGTAGGAGAGACCGGGGAAATCGATCATCTCGGCGCGATACCCGCGGACGACGCCAATCTCTTCCACCCCGCCCCGTCGAAGCGCTGCGATCTGGCGCTCGATCAACGGCTTGCCTTCGAGCTCAACCAGGCATTTCGGGCGGTCGTCGCAAAGCAGTTCCATGCGGCTACCACGACCGGCGGCGAGAATAACTGCGCGCATCATTCGAACGCGAAGATCTGGCGGAACAATGCCACGTCGTCAGGTGAGAACGGGGCGCGCCGCTCAGGGTGCCACATAATCCCGGTCATCGGTCGGTCCGAATGGCGAATCGCTTTGACGACGCCGTCGGGTGCAACTGCCCAGACGTCAAACGGTGGTCGTGATTCATACGCGCCAAAGTGATGATAGCTGTTAACCTCTGTTGGCTCGCCGTGAACGCTAATCAACTGCTGTGGCACCACATGGCCTTCGACACGGCGCAGCGGGATTGCGCAACGCTGCTGGATCAGCTGCATCCCGCGACAGACGCCAAGGACGGGTAGCCCGCGCCGCTCTGCCAAATCGAGCAAAGCATTTTCGACCGCGTCTCGTTCCGGAGCGTCGCCGCCCAACGCGGCAAGATCGTTACCACCGGTCAACAGCAGTCCGGTAACATCTGCGCCAGTGCACAGCGTTACAGCCACCTCGATGACGTTCGGAAGCGCTAGCGGCATCAGTCCGCACGCTGATAGAAACCGTGGCCAGGCCTGATCGAGACAATCACAGCGCTCACCATATTGCTTAACGATTGATACCCTTTGGGTAACCGCAACTTTCTTCATGTGACCTTCTGCGCATAAAAAATGCGAGTGGTGTAGGGCACATCGATTACTTCGGGTAGCTGGTCCAAGTAGTTCGCGATCTGCTGAATAATGCTGTTGAATAATGAGTCGCTACCCGCCTGCCGCTTAAGAGTAGCGTGCGATTTCCAAGCTACCACCACGTCTGACTTTGCCATTTTCCATACAAAACTGCCTTCAATCGATTTCGTAGCTGAGAAGTAGCCACTCGTATTAATGATGTTAGTCGGATCTTCTCTTCTTGATCCATACGAGTAGGTTGGAATCGAGGATTTGATAATGGTCTCTATCCGTTTTTGAATCGGATCATCTAGATTCCGATGATTCCACATACAAGCAAACCAACCTTTGGGGACAAGTATTCTGGATACCTCGGCTAGAGCAAGGCTTTGACTAACTACATTGAATGAGCTTCCGAAAAAAGCGGCGTAAACACTGCTGGTAGGCAATCCGGTCACTTCACCTGTCCCAACCGACCAGGTGGCTGATTTGCCCTTCGTATTCTGGATTCCGATGGTTCGCATCGCATCGTTTGGTTCGACGGAGCTGACCGTTAATCCGTGTTTGAGCAGCTCCTTGGTGAGCTTACCTGTACCTGCACCAATATCGGCTACAGGCCGAGAAGGGGTGCAGCAAATTGCCTTCAGCAAATGCTTAATCGCATCGCTCGAGTAGTCAGCTCTCTTATCGTAATGAGTAGCGTGTTCGGTGTAATCCCAGGCAACTTTGAGTGGGGATGTGCTCGTGCTCATCGATTTACTCCGTCAATTCTGATGTTAGATGATCGTGTTTCCCGGCTCCGTAACGGTCACAGCTTTCATGCGATGACTGTGACCTTCTGGTTCGAGCAATCGAGGCACAATTTGCGCGCCGCTTGCCATTGTTGGAACAGGCCTTCGCCAGCGCCGATCACCGCCGGTATGCCGAGCTCGCCGGCGCGGATCGCCATGTGAGAATTGGCACCCCCGAACTGGGTGATGAATCCGCCGATATGACGAGTGAAGATCCAGTCGAAGCCCGGATCCGCGCTGGGCACGAAAAGAATCCGTCCAGCAAAGCTCTCCGGCGGATCGCTGACTAGAGCGACCGGTGCAGTGACGCTTTTTCGCGTAATGAAATTCGGCCTGCTTGGGGGAAGGTGGAAGGCAAGCACTTCATCGGGTGAAGCGATGACCGGTGGAAGCACGATATTGCGGGTGATTGCGTGATGTTCTCTGCCCCGCGCGGCACTCTCCACCAACACGTCGCGCACCGAACCACTCTCTTTGTAAAGCGTGCGGATGGCGTCGTAATTCAGAAACGCACAATCCTCGGCCGAAAGACCATGATCTTCGCCCAGCTGCCTGATCAGTGAAAGAGCGTCGCTCAGGCTTCGCGTGAACACAAACTTCGCATACTCGCGGCCTTCAATTCCGGCCTTGATGAACTCGATCAAACTCAGGGCGTCGATGTCGAGCTCATGTTCCTTAAGTAACTGCTCGATGTGGCGCAACTGCTCGATCGAAAGCGCGAAGCGAGGGGGCGCGGAGGCCGTAGCCTGGGCACTTGACCAGTCGAAATAAAGATCGGGCGCCTCGTCATAGCGTGGCGACAGGATGTCATAGCTCCCTGGTCGAAGGTGGCCGTAGCGCACGAGGAATTCCGCCCTCGGAAGTTGCGCGAAATCTCGCCCGATGCGCGACCCAATGGCATCGACGCTCGCCATGAATGTGGCCTTCTCTTCGGCAGTTAGAACGCCTACCTCCACCAAGGACTGCAGCATCTGAACCGCGATAAAGCCCGCCCGAGCGAGACCGGCGAATGGAAGCGTGCCATATCGCTTGCAGTCTTCAAGCAGCCAGTAGATGCGGCTGATTTTATCGATCTCCGCCTTCCAAATTACCGGCAGACGCCGGGCCAACAGGTCGATCTTTGCCCGGTCGCGCCGCCATAGCGCGGTCTCCCCATGAATGATGCCATTGGTGAGATTCCGTAAGGCGCTCGAGAGTTCGGCAACGTCCGTTTCCGAAAAACCGCTTTCAGCGAGCCTACCCATTCGCTTTGGTAAATCGAGGGTGTAGCAAGAGTAGATTATCTCAAATTCAACCTTGTCATGGAGATGCGGGTCGCAGAGGAGTCGATCAATGTAGTAGTTCACGAGTCGACCCGCGAGATCGTCGGACACTTCTCCTGGTATGAAGGAATTAAAGTCGACCCGCACGTCGATGTAAGGTTGTCCGTGAAAGCTGACCAAGAGCGGAAAACTGCGAAGATTCTTGTACCCGTAATTGTCCCGTTGATAAGCCCAGATCGAGTCGGTGATGAGTTCGCAATAGAGCGATAACGAAAGGGGGTAAGGCCTCAGCCCGATCATTTCGGCGGGGTTCCAGTCTGGCATGACGCCGAATATCGCCCGGCTGCCGTGCAAGTACGGATGCGGGCGACTGAGCAGCTCGACTTTGCGCCTAACATCGGCGAGCACGGTGTCGACCTTCGCGTCTGCGACAGCCCCATGGCAGTCGATGGCGAGCGGGCGAACTTGCAGAAGGTAGAGCTGCCCGTCGTCTCCTGTAGCGAATTCCACGTCGATGGCGTCACACGCTAGAAGGGTCTCGAGTTCGCTGATAAGAGCGATAACCGGTGCTAGCGATGGTGGGCAGGCATCAGGCCGTGATTTGAGACAATAAAAGGTCCTGAGATTGTCACCTAAACCGGAGGTCACGCGATCGGTTAGGCCGGACCAGTCGTCGTAATTGATCACGAAATAGGGACCGCCACTTGGACTGCGCGAGAAAGCCACACCAGCCATAGCCGCATGGCAAAGCATGGGCTGCACGAAGATCTGGTCGGTTTCGCTTCCGTCATTGGCGAACGAATCAATTACCTGGTCGATTGCCGGGGTCAGTTCAGCACGCCCGACCACACCGAGTACGGAATCGTACTTTCCGGCCTGGCTCTTTGAAAAGCCGTCTTCACCTCTTGAACTGCTACGCACGATGACCCGATCTGAACCCCAGGGCGCAGCGCTGACGGCTGCGAGCACGCCAGCGGCGTCCGAGCGCCAGTCGCTAACCGAGAATCGGACCTGGGGAAGGACGCGTCCATTGTGCAGCACTGGCGCCAGCGCCTCCAGAGTTTCCGCCTTTGTTTTGAAGGCGACGGGTGGCTTCCGCCGCGCCTTGCCCGCACCATTCCGCTTAGTGCATACCGCCAAGATTTGGTCAACCGCGGTGCCAACGTCGACCGCCCCATAATTGTCGAGGACCACATCAGGCGCCTCGGGAATCTCCGCTGGTAGATCGAGGCCAACCACGTCGCTCGCATCACCGCGCTCGGCCCTCCTGTAGATGCCTTTGCTATCTCGACGCTTTAACTCCTCTATCGGGACCCGAAGGTAGATCTCGTAATACGCAGGGATGTTCTCGCGGTTCCAACGCTGCACCTCGTGAAACAGCGAGATCGTGGCACAAACAACATCGAAGCCTTGCCCAGCCAGCAATCGGCAAAGCCGGGCATTGCGCATCGCCGATTGCCGCCGATTGGCTTCAGTGTGGCCAAGATCCTCGGCGATCGCCGTGCGGAGCGCGTCGCCATCAAGGAAGGTAACCGGACGACCGTTGGTACGCAGCCGGCTCCACAATTCTTGTCCCAAGGTAGTCTTGCCAGCACCAGATAACCCGGTAATCCAAAAGACGTGCCCCGGTGAGGCGTCTGCTTTGACTTCAAGCTTCGGGTTTGACTGAGAGATCTTGCGTAGTTTCTGGCTGGTACCTTGGTTGGATCGAGGGATATCTGATGTTCCGGCGCCGCCAGATTTTACGGCTGAAGGCCGGCCTAAGTGGCGCCCAATATTCCCACCACTGCGCAGAGGTTTACTCCCTAACATCTTGTCAAGCGATTGTTACATTTTTGCCACATGATTGTCACAATCCCCACGGGGTCCGGCGAGCGGTAATAAAGGAATACCCAAAAACAAAACTGAGGATAATTATGATAAATTTGTGAATTTCACAGAAAACGCGGCGACTTCTCGCAGGAATGCGAAAAAAGAAAATGTCCGGAGAAAAATTTAGCAGGATCAGGCGAATTTCAGATCGGCACCCGCAGTATCCGGAGTGACAACCGTGGGCGTATCTATGGAGAGTCTTGTGGAATTAACTCAGCTCTCTGATGTTCCCGTCAATTGCCGCGACAGCTTCTTCGCTAAACGGAAACAGAGAAACATCCAATTCAACCGACCTTTGAAGCTCCTGCCGTATGGAACGAATTGAGGTGCTTCGACGCAGAAATACATCATTTAAAGCGTCGTCGGTTTATTGTCGCTCTCGATGGCGTGTGGTGCCTTCGGAGAAGTCATGTCGATTTACAAAGATCCTAGATATCTTCAGGTCTCATCGCACGCGGCGTTCGATGTAGACCATCAACCGGGGCAAAAGCCGCCGTATTCAGGGATCTATCGCTGCATGGGTTGCGGTCGCGAAATTGTCGCAGAACAAAGCGGATTATTTCCTCCACAAAACCATCATGAGCATTCGTTGGTGCAAAGAGGGATTAGGTGGAGGCTGATAGTCTGCGCAGACCATCGCCCCAAAAGTTAGGCAGTGGCCTACTTGGTCTGATCCTCGCGATAGTCCACTATCGATGCCGAATATTAATAGGCCATTTCCTGCCCTGGTGTTGAAGGTTCTCGTTTTTGTGGTGTACGCCTCGGCTGGGCAATCATTTTTTCCTCCGGAGCTCAAGACCACTCGGGCCCGTGGACCCGAACACCATGGGGTTGAAAGAGTTACAAAACGCCTGACCCCGAAAACAACTCTTTCGACTAACGGCGAATGAGCGAGGCATGAAACAGTCGTAGCTTGCAGCGGGTTTATGAAATTACGGTCTTTGACGGCAGCCTCGAAGAAAGATTGCCGGCGTGTCTCATAATCATCCACTTTACCCAAGCGTCCCGGCAACTCATGACGAAGCGCGGACAAGATGTTTTGTTGGCAGCGCGAAAGATAGCAAAGCGCCTCGCGTTCCCCTTAGACGAGCCTATGCGAGCAGGGATGAAGGTAAGAGATACTTTTTTGGACCTCGACATGCTGGGACCGCCAGCCGACTACCCAGATAATTCCGGCAGTAGGGCCTGGGTGAGCTACGGCAAGAACCCGTTACCTGGGTCCTCGCAATAGGCGTCCAGGAACGGTGCCTTAGCCTTCGACGGTGGCCGTAGGCAACCTGAAAAAATCCCGATTTGTCGGGATGAGGGCGAACCAGGATAGGTACAAGCTGCCCATTGGCTTTGACGCTCCGGATGAGCGCCTTCGAAATCCGGGTCGTCGGAATCAGAAAACCGGTCGCTGATAAAGATCGCTCGATCGTCCCGAGCGCGCGTCAGCCGTTCATTTCGTTTCGGACTCTCAAACAGCGGCGACTACCCCTTTCATGGTATTGGCCAGCAGGGCATAGACTGTGGCCCAAGCTTCCTTTACCTCCGGTGTAAATTGTTCTCCCAATCCTTTCTCGAGGGTCCACAGTAATGCGGCTCTAACACTGTCGTAATGCTCGTCGGTAACTCCGTAAGCGCCATGCCTTTTTCCCAGTTCGGCAACTGCAGCCAAAGTCGCATCGACTCGGTCGAGGCCGCTTACCGCGACGCCAATCATCTGCATTAGCTTTTTTCGTTGCTCCGGCATATCGCTGCCTCGAAAAAGCGGTTGAGTGGAACGATCGATTTCAAAGAGGCGGTCATAGAATAACATCGCTGCCCTGTCCGCGATTGGGACTACCTTCTGCCAGCTGGTTTGTACTAATTCCTTTTGTTCGTTTGTCACAGGCTCTTGCTCGGTTTGAGCTTTGCCCATGCCAAGCGCCTCGACAGATAACAAAGTTAACCATGATTTGGTTCATCGAGTTGATGAACAAACTTAATTCCGTTCCTCGCGTCCGCACTCGCCCATGCGTGTCAACACGGTAGCGGCGACTGTCCAATGAGGTCTATAGCGCGCCAGGCTACATCATGATCCCGGAGCAACAGATGAGTATGGCCTAAACGCGCAGTCGCCATCCCAACGCTCGGATGGCGACTGCGCGTCTAGGTTAGGGACACCTGTCACTTCGAGACAGCGCTTACCTTGGGCACACCATTGGGCCTCATTGGACAGTCGCGGCTACCGGTCAACTCCCGGCTTCACGCCAGGGCGTCACCCGAACCGCGCAAGCTTTGTAGGCAGGCTGCCGTGAGTACGGATCGACGGCAGAAAACGTGAGTTCGTTTGCGAGCGGATAATGCATCGGAATAAAGAGCTGCCCCGCCTGGACCGTATTTGTGATGAAAGCGGTTGCGGTTACTTCTGCCCGCCTGGACGAAACCAGCACTTTCTGATTGGCTTCGATGCCGAGGCGCTTCGCGTCGAGAGGGTTCATCTCCACATAAATATGGTCCGGGCACAGCTTTTTCAGTACCGCGGACTTTCCCGTGCGTGTCTGGGTGTGCCACTGTGACGATGTGCCGCGCCCGGTTAACAGCAGGAGTGGGTACTCCTCGTCCGGCAGTTCCGGCATGACCCGGGGAGCTTCAAACAGGAACTTGGCTTTCTTGTCCGAATGATAAAATAGTCCGTCCTCAAACAAACGTCTCTCCTGATCGACACGAACGGTTGATTCGTTGCACCCGGAAACGCCATTGGAAGAATCAGGCAAGGGCCACTGAATTCCTCCGGCTTCATCGATCATCTGGTAATCCCGGATGCCCGTGATCTCACAAGGCTGGCCACGCGACAGCTCCTTCATGATCTGGAACACAGATTCTGGAGAAGACCATTTTTCGAACATTTTCCCGCAGCCCCAATATTGGGCGACGAGCTTGAAGATACTGAAATCCGACAAAGCCTGACCCGGTGCTCGGGAAACTTTCTTAACCAGACCAATTCGTCGCTCGGAGTTGATGAAGGTCCCAACCTTTTCACCCCATCCCGCAGCGGGCAGAATCAGATGGGCCCGCCCCGCGGTTTCCGTCGAAAAATACATGTCCTGGACGACAAGAAAATCGAGTTTCCTAACGATCTCGTTGAAATTCCGCTGATTGATCCAAGAATGCGAACAGTTGGTAGCAACTACCCAAAGACCTTTGATCTTGTTGTCGGCAATCGCGTCTACGATCTGATCGTACGCCCAACTATTCTGATCGGGGATCCTACTGACGTCGATGCCGAGAATTTGCGCGACCTTTGCCCGATCTTCCGCATTTAGGAAATCATGGGCGGCGAGCATATTTGTCGTATTGGAATAGAGCCTGGAACCCATCGCGTTACACTGGCCAGTGATGGAATTGGCTCCCGTCCCGGGCCGCCCGATGTTGCCAGTCATAAGCGCGAGATTGATGATTGCCTGAGCCGTGCGCGTCGCCTCGTGGCCTTGATTCACGCCCATCGTCCACCAGAACGAAACCCGCTTCCCGTGATGGACCGTCTTCGCAAATCTCTCGAATTGCTCCGCGTTCAGCCCAGTCGCCTCCGTCACCAGATCCGGAGTGAACTGCGCAACAAAGTCTGCAAACCCTTGAAAACCGGAAGTGTGTTTGTCAATGTAGTCGCGGTCAATCCAACCATTCGTAATGAGCCTGTTTGCTAGTCCGTACAGCAGGACTAGGTCGGACTTTGGCCGGATAGCGTAATGCTGGGTCGCGGCCATTGCCGTCTCCGTCTTCCTCGGATCGACCACAATGATTTCGGGCCGGTGTTTGTTCCGACATACGCGTTGCCACATGATCGGATGCGCTATGCACACATTTGAACCGACAAAGATCAGCACATCTGATTCTTCAAAATCGCCATATGTATAAGGAGGCGCATCGAATCCGAACGATTGTTTATACGCCGTCGCGGCAGTCGCCATGCACTGGCGGGTGTTGCCGTCGCCATGCAGGACGCCCATGCCAAACTTGGTCAGAGCGCCCAGGAACGCCATTTCCTCGCTGCAGATTTGGCCGGTGCCGAGCCACGCTATCGCGTCATTGCCGAATTTATCCTGAATGGCTTTGAAGCGCAGAGTAAATATCTGGAGCGCCGTATCCCAATCTACCGGTCCCAAGTGACCATCCGCTTTGCGCAGATACGGCGTTGTGGCCCGGTCAGGCGAACGCAGTGGGGTGAGTGCTTCCCAGCCTTTCGGACAAGCCATTCCTAGATTGACCGGATAATTCGTTGTCGGGCTCAGATTGATCGCCTGCCCATCCTTGAGATGAATTCTTAGGCTGCAGCCTGTCGAACAAAAACCGCAGATCATGTCCTTCGCGTCGTCCGGTTTGAGGCGCGCGGGCACTTTGCCGAGGCCGAATCTGCCGGGATGCAATACCAGATCCTCGGTTAACTTGCCATCCCGCTTGCGGACGAATGAGTTAACTTTTTTGACGACGGAATGTTGCTGCAATTTTGCGATCGCCTTCTTCATGGCGCAATGCCTCCCGGCATTTTGTGTGGTATCGCCGCCGCGAAAAACAGGTAGCGCTCGAGCAGTTCGCCGAGCAGGGAAAACGGGAGAATCCCCATCGCGAAGACCGGAGGAAGTAGGTTGAACGCGACCAAGGCCGGGAGCACGACGCCACCGATCGCACCGCAAATAAACCGCGGAATAGTCGCCAGTTTCAATGGGCCTGACATCAGGAGCGCAGTGCGCTTCATGTCTGTCCACTCGCGGTCCTTCACATAGTTAAAGATGGTTAGTTCCCAGAGTAATTTTACCGTCATCGCTATCGCCAGAAATCCGCATAGCAGAACAACGATGTCGCGAAACGCTGACTGCGCAGCGATGGCTGGTGCAAACACCGATTGCAGCGTCATCGTCAACAGGATCGTCGCCGGACCCAACACCAGCGTGGTTCCGGCAAATTTTGGCGCAGTAAACTTCATCTGCCAAAACGTCCGCCGCGTGTCTCGGTAAATCATCATCGAGGAAAACACCCCGGCCAATCCGGCAACCGTCACACCGATTCCGAACGCATTCTGCAACCGTGGAGAGGATAGACAAAACGGGATATTCAGAAAACGGGGCAATGCCGGCAGCCAGAACGACCCTGCGTAAATCAGTGCGAGAATTGCGAACAGGCCAAACACGATGACTTCCCGGCTTAGCCACGATGTTTTCAGTCCGACAAAGGAGCGCCAGGCCTCAAGCGGTCGCCCAAGATGCATCGTGCTCGCCCCAAGCGCGAGGAAGCCAAGCAGTAAAGCGACAAGCGAATGAAATGGCGTCAGTTCACTGAGCAGCCCGGAGGGGAAAATCAGTCTCAAAATCGTTGCTGTGCAAAATGCGCCTGCGGAAAGTTGCGTGAGCACGAGCATCGCTATAAGCGGCTGGTGGGCATGCCCCGGCTTGTTTTTAAAGAAGTCGCCTGGCCGCAGATTGGCGGGCAGAGTTTTGCTCGTGCGATATTGGGTTGTCGGTAGCGTATAGCCTGGATCGGGCGAGCAGGGTAGGAAGTTATCCTCCTTCTTCCACCCTTGAGCGATCTGTTGCTTGTTGACGAGTGTAATCGAGATCGCTTGGTTGGGACAGGCTTGCACGCACGCCGGCGCTTCTCCTACAGCGAGACGGCTCGCGCACATGTCGCACTTGCGCACGATGCCTCGTTTCTTTGAATACTTGGGCACGTCGTACGGACATTTCCAAATGCAATATTGGCAGCCGATACACTGGTCATCGAGATGGTGCACGATGCCCGTCACCGGGTCTTTGTCGTATGCATTGACGGGACAGCCGTTCATACATGCCGGATCCACGCAATGATGACACGCCGTCGTGATCGTCTGTTGCACCGGCTCGAGGGCCGTTCCACCAAAAAGCACGCCGACATCGCGCCAAGCTTCGTCGTCGTCAAGTCCGTTCAGATTATGGCATGCGGTAACACACGCCTTGCAACCGGTGCAGGCGTCCAGATCGACGGCGAAAGCATACTGATCGCCGGCCGCCGGCAGGGAAAGTGGAATCAGGTCGCTGTAGTACTTCGCCTGCACCGGTTCGGTGTCGCGCTCGTGTCTACGGGAGAAAATCGCGACCGGCGTCAGAAGTTTCTGCTCGCTTAGCAAATCGTCGATTAACGTCCGACCTTCGCTCACTAGAGGGTTTCCGAGCAAATCAGTAGACATCAGATAGAATAGTTTCGGTCCCCTTTTTTGTTAGCTGCTAACTAACTGATGATTTTGAAGGCAGGTTTCATGTCAGATGCGAGCGCTGGCTAACGCACCCCAGGTGCTCCGCCATCTGGTCTTCACCAAGCTTAGACCGATGATTGCAAGGAAACAGAGCGAGGCAAAAATAAGAAACCCGAACTGATAGGAGCCAGTGAGTCCTTTTGAAAATCCAAGCGAACTGGCCAGATAAAATCCCCCGATACCGCCGCCCGCGCCAACCAAACCAGTCATTATCCCCACATCCCTACGAAAACGCTGAGGAAGGAGCTGAAAAACGGCGCCGTTAGCCATCCCGAGGGATCCGGAGGCCACCACGAAAAGTGCGAGATTCACCGCCAGACTGTGGATCAACGCTGCAGCCATCAACGCCAGCCCTGCGACGAGAAAGAATCGATAGAGCGAACGGATGCCGCCGATCTGGTCTGCAGTTGCCCCGCCCAGCGGGCGAAGCACCGCTCCCACAAACGTACAAAGCGCTGCGAGATCCCCGCCCTGTACCGATGGGAGATCGAATTCGCCTTTGAAATACAAGACGTACGAGCTCGCCAGTCCAACGAATCCTCCGAAACTGATCGTGTAGTAAAAGCAAAACCAATGTGCATCCGGATCTTTGAGAAGCGTCCAATAATCAGAGAGCCTTTTCGGTTTAACCTCGCCTGGAGCCTCTTTGGACACGACCACGTAAAAAATCAGGACCAGGACAGCCGGGACCAACGCGAAACCAAATACATTTTTCCAGCCAAAGGCCTCGGCGAGTCGCGGGGCAAGCAGGCTATCCAGCACCACCCCTATATTGCCAGCGCCTGCCAAACCCATCACCACACCCTGCATATTGGGCGGATACCAGCGTCCAGCTTGCGGCAAGGCGACCGCAAAACTTGCTCCGGCAAAACCAAGCACGAGTCCCATAAGCAGCGTAGCTTCATAGGTAGGCAGCCCAAAAATCCAGGTAAGTGCCAGCCCCGCTATAACCACGAGCTGCGCAATTACCCCAGCACTTTTAGCTCCGACCCGATCGACCAGCAGCCCAAGTAAAATCCGCAGGATGGCTCCAGAGAGTATGGGCACGGCAACCACGAGACCCTTTTGTTGGGGTGAAAGATTCAGCGTTTGCCCGATCTGCGCACCCAAGGGGCCGAGCACGGTCCAGACCATAAAACTGAAATCGAAATATAAAAAAGCGCTGAGTAGTGTCGGCCAATGGCCGGTGCGTTTGAGGTCGGACAGTCTCACTTAATTGGTTTGGTGGTTATTCTTGATTGGCTAGCTGAACTTTGACGATCTGGAGACCCGGTCAGCGTTTGCGATGCTAGATTTGCCTGTGGCTTAAGAAATATTTCTCAAGGTTTTGATTATAATGATGAATGTTTTTCATCATGGCTGCGGTGCTTGATAGCAGGCTGCTTCGCGCCTCTTCGGCCTTGGCAGCAATGGGTAGCTCCACGCAAGGGAGCGCATGAACTCCGCTTCCCACAGTCGGCAATCAAACGCGGAATCAAAGCCTTGGAAGACGAGTTAGTTGTCGGCTTTTGGACAGAATTGGCAAAGACCTACAATTACCCAGGCTTAAAGTCTTATCTGTGCTTCGCGCGGCTTTGTTAATTTCCCGCCGGAACCCTGGAGCGCTGCGTCGCTTCCGCCTTCGCCAAGCCTACGGCGCGACAGGTGCGAGGCCGACCGAGGAAACGCGAGCACGCACTCTGCGGTCTGCCTGGCACATTTCTCGCTCTTTAGGTCACCCGACCACCTTTACTTCTATGGATTACGTTCCACCTCGCGAAGTCGTCTCCCATATGATCGGAGCCGGGAGCGCCAAAGGCTCTCTCCCGGCCAAAGATCTTCTGATCCGAGGGTTTCTTTCTGGCGCATTACTCGGTTTTGCGACCAGTCTCGCAGTCACCGCAACCGTCCAATCCGGCGTACCGTTAGTGGGCGCGCTCGTCTTTCCAGTTGGTTTCGCCATGATCGTCGTGCTCGGGCTTGAACTGGCCACCGGTAGCTTTGCTTTACTGCCTTTGGCCTACACGGACGGCAAGCTCTCCCTGGCGCGGATGCTTAGCAATTTTGGTTGGGTACTTCTCGGAAACCTGATTGGTAGCGTCGTTTATGCGCTGTTTTTCTACTCGGCAATGACCATGTCCGGCCACGCCAATGACGCCTCCGGTATCGCTGCGAAAATCGCCGCTATCGCGGACGCAAAGACATTGGGGTACGCTAAGTTCGGAGGGTTCGGCATCCTCACATCATTCGTAAAGGCGATACTCTGTAACTGGATGGTTTGCCTCGGAGTAGTGATGGCGATGACTTCGAAGTCGACCATCGGCAAAATCGTGGGTGCCTGGCTTCCGATTTTCACTTTCTTCGCTCAGGGATTTGAGCATTCAATCGTAAATATGTTTCTCATTCCGGCCGGCATCCTCTTTGGCGCTAAAGCTACCATCGCCGATTGGTGGATCTGGAACCAGATACCGGTCACCATTGGTAATTTTATTGGAGGCTCAGTCTTCACCGGATTCGCGCTTTACCTGACCTACGGCCAGAAAAAAGAAGCCAGTCCCGCGACCATCCCAACCAGCGCTATCGCCGAACCCGGTGCGGTCAGGTAACCAGAAGGGCATATCAATTCACAGAAGATCACAAAGGACTCAAAGCGGAAGGAGTATTTTACAGAAGCTAACGAAGCAAACGAAGCCCTGATGACATAAGGCTTAGAAAGGCAGCGTCTGGGCTCTTTCCTTCGTTATCTTCGTTGCCTTCTGTAAAGAACCTTCTGCCTTTGTCGTCTTCGTGACCTTCTGTTTCAATTCTGTTAACCAACCGCGAACCGCTCAATGAGCTCCCCGATCGTTCCAGAAGCTTTCACCGATGAACAGAAGGAGTATCTGCAAGGGTTCTTTGCCGGGCTTTCGGCGCGAAAGGTAGCCCCGTTTGTTGGGGTTCTTTCTGATGGCCGAATCAGCGCCGCACCGGCGCCGGGCCTGGAAAACCAAGCTGTGCCACCGACCAGCACCGAACAGACAGTATTCGGAACGCCGATTTCGGACTTGTGCGAACAGGAAATCTGGAAGCTGGAACAACACGGGCTCGATATCTGGGACAAGCTTCTGGCTCACGCCGAAGAGAACAAGTTCCCGGATAAAGCGGACACTTTCCGGTTCCGTTATCATGGGCTGTTCTATGTCGCTCCGGCGCAAAATTCTTTTATGCTGCGGTGCCGCATCCCGGCTGGTCGACTCACTGCCAACCAGTTGCGAGGATTAGCCGGCATCGCGGCTGATTGGGGCGCGGGCTACGCAGACATTACCACCCGGGCAAATTTTCAGATCCGGGAAATTGCTCCTAAGCACCTGGTGAAGGTTCTGCTGAGACTCCAGGAGTTAGGGATGACCTCAAGGGGGTCCGGAGTCGATAATATCCGGAACGTAACCGCCACTCCAACAGCTGGGCTCGATCCGGCCGAACTCATCGATTCCCAACCGTACGCCACGGCCCTTCACTATTACATTTTGAACAACCGGGACATGTATGACATTCCTAGGAAGTTCAACGTCGGGTTCGACGGTGGCGGCGCTATCAGCGTCGTGGCTGACACCAACGATATCGGGTTTGTTGCGGTCACGGTTCCCGAAGGAAAATCCGTGCCGCCAGGCGTCTATTTCCGGGTCCAGCTGGCCGGGATCACCGGCCATTCCCAATTTGCGGCAGATGCCGGCATCGTCGTTAAACCAGAAGAAAGTGTCGCTGTCGCCGCAGCTATCATCCGAGTCTTCGCTGAGAACGGCGACCGCACCAATCGTAAGAAAGCTCGGCTAAAATACTTGGTCGATAAATGGGGAATCCCGAAGTTTGTGGAAGAGATGGAGAAGAAACTGGCTTTCCCGCTGCCACCGCTGGCGCTTGCTGATTGCCAACTGGCCCATCCGCCAATTCTGCACGGTCATTTAGGTGTCTATAAACAAAAGCAGAAAGGCCTGAATTATATCGGCGTGGCGATTCCCGTCGGACGGTTGCGTACGAGCCAGATGCGCCGGATCGCCGATCTAGCAGAAAACTATGGCAACGGCGACCTTCGACTCACTGTTTGGCAGAACCTTCTCATCACAAATGTATCGGATACCTATGTAGAAACGGTCAAACGCTCGCTGCTGAGAATTGGTCTGCATTACGAAGCCGATAGCATCACTGGAGGTGTGATTGCTTGCACCGGTAATACGGGCTGTAAATTCGCTGCCACCAACACTAAGGGTCAAGCCGTCGAACTAGCTAAATACTTAGAAAAACGCGTTTCACTGGATCAGCCGATCAATATTCATCTCACCGGATGCCCCAACTCCTGTGCACAACATTATATCGGGGACATTGGACTCTTAGGTGTTCAGGTAGGCCAGGGTGGCGAACAAGTAGAAGGTTACCACGTCTTCTTTGGCGGTAGCAGCGGCCAGAAGGAAAGCTTGGCCCGCGAAGTTTTCCATGGCATCCCATTTGGAGAACTACCCGGCCTTCTTGAGAAGGTGCTGAAAGTCTATCTCGCCAAACGAACCAACCACGAGTCGTTCAAACAATTCGTCTCCCGCCAGCAGGTTAAAGAGTTGCAGGAGTTGTTCAGCGGCTCGCCTGAAGCTCGCCGCCGAATAGCCGATAGCCGATAGCCAATAGCCGATGCGGTTCGGAAACGGGCGACGATTGGTAGGGCGAAAAACCCGGCGCGCCGATAATTTGGCTGCTCCCTGATGTAATCGCGCCGGTTTTGAGCCGTTCCGTAGCGAGCCTTTAACCTCACCTTTGGAGAACCGCAATTCTAACGCGCCTTCAGCGCTTCTCGCTTTATGGGGCGATACCTGGGCCTAACAGCCCAGGCTAAAATCTCGTCAGCGCTTCGCGCCTCAAAACGGTACCACCGTGTCGCCCGTTTCCAAACCATCTTGGCTATCGGCTATTGGCTATTGGCGGCGAGCCTGAGGCGAGCTGCCGCTCGCTACTGCCAGGGACTTATCCAGCGCCCCTTCTGGCTGGGGTCAAATCCCTTTATCGCCTTGCCGGTTCCGGCCAGCACCGTCTCGAGATCCTTGAGCACGATCCGTGTCGGTATTTTTAACGACTGTTCGCAGAACCGGGTTTCGGCAACAGCAAAGCTGCCTTTCTCAAACAGTTTATTGGCCGGCGCGCCCCCACCACAAACATCGAAATACTCGCACGTCTCTTCGCAGCGTTTCACCCCCGCAAAGATATCCGCCACCATCTGCTGATATTTCGGCGTCTCCAACGCTCCGCGAAACGAGTCGGTCTTAACGTTCCCGATTTCGAGTCCTCCATACGCTTTCGCACTCATCCCCAAGAGTTCTGGTGAAAACGTGGTGAAAGCGCCATCGACCGAAATAGTCACTATGCGGTATGGATAAATTTGCTGGTTGGATTCGCTGCTATGGCCCGCCGCAATCGAACCGCACGCGTTCTCGAACTCGCGAATAGGTGGATCAAACCCGTTTTCTCTAGCTAGATCGTAAAGCTCTTGAAAAAACTCCTCTACGCGATTGGAACGATCCGTCAGACTCGACGTCTGATTAACCCCTTCCTCTTCCTCAACATTGAAACCCAGCAGAACCGGTCCTAAAGAAACGAGGAAATCATAGATCTCTTTGGCATGCCCTAGGGAGGCTTCGCCGATCACCGAGATGGTGTGAAAATCGATATCATGCCTCTTCAGGGCTTCGATTCCATGCAAGGTCTTATCCAGAGTCCCGCGACCACTCCAGGATTTCCTGGAGCGATCGTGAATGAAATCGGGTCCATCGAGACTGACGCCGACCGCGATTTGATGCTCCTTGATGAATTCGCACCAGCGATCGTCAATCAGCGTACCGTTAGTTTGGAAGTGATTTATCAGTTCGAAGTCCCCGAGTTCGTCGCGAATGGCCGCGAAATACTCGGCATACTGCTCCCGGCGTACGACGGTGGGTTCGCCCGCGTGCCAGATGATACCGAAACCGGGTTCAAGAAGCTCTTCTTCCTTTAGCTTCTTCACGGCAGTCCGGACGATCTCAACGTCCATGACCCGCTTGTCTTTGCGGTCCGGTAGATAGCAGTAAGTGCAGTTGAGGTTGCAGAACGGGGTTGGCTGAAAGATCAGCAACTGAACGGGTGACACCTCCATACTCATCGGTTACCGGTTAGAAGTTTTAGGTTAAAGGTTCCAAGTTCCCCGCGTCCGGTATGCTCAACCGGCGCGGTTACACAACTTAGAACCTAAAACTTACAACTTCTAAAACGGATCTTAGTGGTTGAACCAGTACTTGCCCCAGCCTGGAGCAACAAAGGCGCCACCGTTCGGCCAGCCAATATTGGCCCAACCTCCTGGAGCGCGGAACCCGGCGCCATTACCCCAGCCGCCATTGCCCCAGTTGCCTCTGGATCCATTTCGCCAGCCGTTACGCCAACCCCCATGACCATTCCCCCAGCCGCCTTTATGCCAGTTCACCCAGTTAACTTTGACTCCGTTTACCTCTCTCTGACCTGCTATTTGGTCATTCGCAGTCTGAGAAAGCATTTGTCGTACTTTCGCAATCCTCTCTCCGATCCGTGTTTCGTCGCCGGCCCCGTTACTGATAGGGCTTGCTTTCCCGTCCTTCGGAAGCAGACCAGCGCAGGCCGCAATTTGTAATGCGACCGCAATGAATGATTTAGATGTGTTCATTTATCTCGATGCTTTGGGGGCCAGCCTGGGAAGAATATTTCCTCCCAAGTTCCTCCTTTAGACGACTCTAGGGAAAAGTGGTTACGCTTGCCAAGCGCAAAGCAGAGGAATGGGCGAAACGGCGTGTCGGCGTGTCGGCGAATGGGCGGATGGTAGGGCGAAAAACTCGGCGCGCCGATGATTTGGCTGCTCCCTGATGTAATCGCGCCGGTTTTGAGCCGCGACCCAGCGCGTGGATCGCTTGAGAATTAGCGCCGAATTGAGCCGTTGGTTTGTACGAGAGGCCCGCGGCGAACCACACCCACGGCGCGGCTCAAAACCGGCGCGATCTAAGTCGAAAACAGTAGCCACACTCTGGGCGCGCCGAGTTTTTCGCCCTACCGATCGCGGGTCATGCGCCCATTCGCCCATTCGCCCATTCGCCGTTTCGCCCATTCGCCGCATCGCCCATTCTCCCCCACGCCGCATCCCCACCTGCCGCTTTACACTCCCATCCTTTGGCGGCAAAGTACTTACTCTATGGAAGTCGATTTTCAGGCCATTAAAGTCGAAGAGCTGAAGAGCCGCTTAGGCGAACTTCGGAGGTATCTTTGACTACCCGAAGCTGAAAGCCCGGCTCGGCGAGCTGGAATCGATCATGGCGGGACCCGGCTTCTGGGACAATAAAGAACGCGCCCAGCAGGTAATCGATGAAGCATCTTCCATACGCTCCAAAACCTTACCTTTTTCGCAACTGTCTGAAAAAGCGGACGATCTAGAAGTCCTTCTCTCGTTGGCTAAAGAAGAGAGCGATCCGAACAGCCAATCAACGGCTTTCCGTGAGGTCAACGGAGAGTACGAAGCCTTGAGCAAAGAGCTCGAGGCTTTCGAATTGAAGATGCTATTGTCTGGCGAATTCGATAAGAACAACGCGTTCATGACCATTCACGCTGGAGCCGGGGGCACAGAGTCGTGCGATTGGGCCGATATGCTCCTTCGAATGTATCAGCGTTGGACTGAGCGCAGCGGATTTTCCAACCAGATCGTTGATATTCAAGAAGGAGACGAGGCCGGAGTAAAATCTGTCACTATCCTGGTTAACGGCGATCACGCGTACGGCTACTTGCAAACCGAACGCGGAGTTCATCGCCTGGTGCGCATTTCTCCCTTTGACGCGAATAAACGACGCCATACATCCTTCGCCAGCGTGGACGTCGTACCCGAGCTCAAAGAAGACGTAGCCATCGAGGTCAACGAGAGCGATCTCCTGATCGACACCTTCAGGAGCGGAGGAAAAGGCGGTCAAAACGTAAACAAAGTGGAGACTGCGGTCCGGATTACCCACGTGCCGACCGGGTTAGTGGTTGCTTGTCAGGCCGAACGTAGCCAAGGCCGGAACCGGCAAATGGCCTTAAACATGTTGAAAGCGAAACTGCTCCAGATCGAGCAGGACAAGAAGCAGGCCGAGATTGACCGGCAGTATGGCGAGAAAGGCGAAATCGCCTGGGGAAGCCAAATTCGGTCCTATGTTTTCCAACCCTACCAGATGGTCAAAGACCACCGCACCGGGGTCGAGACCAGCAACGTCCAAGGCGTGATGGACGGCGCTCTCGATGAATTCATTGAAGGCAAACTGCGAGGCCTGACGCCGAATTCGCCTGATGCTCATTCGGAATGACAAATGAGAGATGACAAATGACAAATAGGAGATGCCGCAGTTGCCGCGTCTCATCTGTCATCTGTCATGGAGCCTAGCTTCAGGCGAGGCTCCAAAAGCGGTCCTGCTCGTTCCCAGGTCAATAGGGCAAAGAAAAGGCCGACCACGACACCGACGAGCACATCAGAGAAAAAGTGAGCGTTGATATACAAGCGTGACCAAGCGATCACGCTGGCCACTACCAGAAAGCTCCAGGCCCAGCGACGTCGATAGGCAAAGCCGATTACTCCAAAAAAGGCAAACGCGGTTGCGGTATGTCCGGACGGAAAAGAATGAAACTTATATTTTCCTAGTAACCATTGATCTTGATATCTGAGCCCGTACCAGCCCGGTGGGACCTGATGATTATTCGGACGCGCTCTCCCGGAAAGTAACCGCACGCTATTCGTAAGCGCCCCTGCCAAAGTGCCCGCGATCATCATACACAGAATCACTTTGACCAGAGTCCGTTTTCGAGCGAAGCCCACTCCGATCAATGCGACCGCGGCGTACCCCATCAGCTCAGGCCAATCTCCAAATCTCGAAATGATGCCGGCGACTTGCTCCAGCCATCTTATCTGATGACCCGCAATCGCTCCGACGACCGTTTGGTCGAAATAGAATCCCAGGCACGCTACGACGATCAGCACCGCCAACCAAATCACCAGGTCGAGCCAGACCGGCAAAGCCGCCGCGCGAGGCCGATTCTCCTGCGATGGTGCCACCCTTTGAGCGTTCATGTTATGTTGGAAGTCAGGCAAGCAGTAAAGCTAGCCGGCACAAGACAGCAAGCACTTCGGGGCGCTTCCCTGGATCTTCAGTTCTCGGCGTTCTCGGCGTTCTCGGCGCTCCCGGCGATCACGGCGTTCCCTGCCCCATGATCCGACCGCTCCATCTGTTGCTCCTTTTCGCTGCGGCCGCAATCATCGATTCGCTGGGGAACAACACTCTTCCCCTGATCGATCGGGACGAACCGCGCTTTGCCGAGGCATCTCGGGAAATGCGGCAAAGCGGTGATTTTGTAATCCCGCGCGTCAACGGGGAGTACCGTTTCGATAAGCCGCCGCTGATTTATTGGTGTCAAGTCGGCAGCGCGCTACTGTTCGGCGAGAGCGACTTTTCCGTCCGTTTCCCTTCCGTGCTTTTCGCTGCCGCCACTGCGGTTCTCACGGCGATGTGGGGCGCTCGTCTCTACGGACCAAAAATCGGTGTTTGGTCGGGAATCATCTTCGGCACTTGTCTTCAGCTATTTATTCACGGCAGGGCAGCAGTCGCCGATATGCCGATGATCTTTTTTTTCCTGAGCGCGACTTGGATCGCCTGGGAAAGAATGACCGATCCCAAATCGCGTTGGCTTTGGTTCGCGTTCTATCTCTCCCTGGCTCTAGGGTTCCTAGCTAAGGGCCCAATTGCTTTGCTGCCCGTCTTGTTCCCCGCCACCTTTTATCTCTCCCAGAGGAAACGCTTTTCTTTTCATGCCGGCTCGGCCTTCCTGGGCACGGTTCTTCTCATCTTGATCGTCGGCGCTTGGGGTATCCCCGCGCTAATCGCTACGAATGGCGAGTTCTTTGCCATCGGAATCGGCCGTCACGTCGTCATGCGATCCGTCGCTCCCATGCAGAGCCACGGCGGCAACGGCCTCCTTGGCTACGTCGTTTCGCTCCCGTTCTATCTGATCACGGTTTTTTTTAGCTTCTTTCCTTGGTGTTTTTATCTCCCCGCCACGTTGTTGCGCCTCCGGCGAGGTGTCGATTTGCCGGAGCGCTATCTGCTCGGCGGTATTACTCTCGTTTTCTTGGTATTCACCCTGATCCAGACCAAGCTGCCCCACTACACCCTGCCGGCTTTTCCGCTTCTAGCCATCCTAATCGCTAAGCCCCTGAGTTCAGTCGACGTTCGTTCGAATTGGCACGTTTCCGCTCGTTGGTTAGCAGCCGGGGCGGTCGGCTTGTATGCATTGGTCGCACTTGTCGGATTTTCCTGGATCGCTCCTTATTTCCCTTCCCAATCAGCATACGAAAGTGTCAAGCAGTCCATCACTCGAGAAACGCACGTCGCGTACGCCAGTTATAATGAGCAAAGCTTGGTCTGGTATTTCCGGTATTCGGTTAAGCCGTTCCTGATTCACCTGACGCCGGCAGAGGTTGCTCATTTCTTGGAGAGCGCACCCTCCGCTGTCTGTGTGGTGACCAAGGCTGATTTGGCCCAGATTACCATCGACCCAAGTTGGAAACAGATTCCCGTTTCCGGGTTCGATTTTTCCCGATGGAAAATCCGTGGCTCCGGGCTACTCCCCCTACCGGAGCCCATTGACCTCGTGGTGTTGGTGAAGACGGCAAGCGGGTGAGTTGGGGGCGAATGGGCGAATGGGCGAATGGGCGATTTGAGGCGCGAAGCGCTGCGAGATTTTAGTCCGGCAGCCGCCGGGCAGCCGCCGGATAAGGGCCAGGAATGTGTTTTACGTATTGAGCCTTTCGATCTCTCCATCAGTTCACCGTTGCGAATCCCGTTCGTGAACCTTCATTCTGTCGCGCTTTCAGCGCTCACCGCTTTTCCTACGCATACCTAGGCCTCGCAGACTCAGCCTAGGCTAAAGTCTCTCCAGCGCTTCGCGCCTCAAATCGCCCCATCGCCCCATCGGCGACACGCCGACACGCCCACACGCCCACACGCCGACACGCCGACACGCCCACACGCCCACACCCCCTCGCCCACAACGCCGACACGCCGATACGCCGACACGCCCAC